>PPYE01643447.1_pt1 | contig 125887 bp, 97 predicted proteins | sample 1559881 | NCBI WGS metagenome assembly PPYE01 (sample SAMN08240022, study PRJNA423297) | Human gut metagenome, whole genome shotgun sequencing project.
GCTAAGCCCGCAAGCGCCGATGGTACTGCACCTGGGAGGGTGTGGGAGAGTAGGACACCGCCACAACAACCTTCAAGGGTGGGGCCCGGAACACAACCGTTCCAGGCCCCACCCCTTTACGTATACCCACAAGACATGCAGCAAAAGAGCCTAGCCGCCGGGGCCTGTAAAACGATCTCAGGGGCCGCACTCTTTTTTGCGTACGCACCGCTTATTGCAATCAGCACGTGTAAACCCATCCCCCTGTTGGCGAACACCACGCAGACGTACAGAACGCTGCAGTGCCTCATTTATGCGCAGGCAGTTCACGTGCCTCACGAACACCGGTGTTGCGAACACATGCAATCTCGCAAATAGACACCTATTTTGCCTGCTTGCGCATTTAGTTCTGATCTCTTCGTAGGAAGCTCTAGATGTTCTTCTAAGCGGAGTTTCGAGTGACTCGTGGGTTTCTTTTGCATGGTCTGCTTGGCTAATTGGCGTGAGAGGCGTTCATTAGAGCTATCAAGCGACACACATCCCGACGCGTCGATGGTTATCAACTACTGCTTACTGCGCATAGTTAGTCTTTGGCTCCGGTTCACTTTTTTGGCTTAGCCTGCATGGACATCGCTTTTCCGCGCGCTAATGGGCATTGTGCCTCTTAGCGGTGCAAAAGTAGTGCCTGCGAACGGAAGTTCGCGGGCACATGCGTCTTACTCCGAACGGCAGTTCACTTTAGATCCACGTTGGCAACCACATGTGAATGTGCCAGAAGTTGTACGAGATGAGATCTCCCCTCCACAAGGGCATAAAGAAGATCGATACCGCCGTAATGAGCAGAACAATGACCACAGCGCCAATAGCAAACCTTTGACGTACTACGACATTAGCGCCCATCCACCTGTAGTCACCCTCTTCAAGGGGCTGGGAGTCATACATGCGGTCGGGATCTACCTCGCAGCGAGTTTGATCCAGCATCAGTCCAATCACCCATGCCGCACTCAGGCAGACAAATGGCACGAAAGCAATCGTGTAGAAATTAAAGATCGTTCGGTTTGCGTTCAGGTACCAAGGGAAGTACATCGCCAAGTATCCGCAGACAACAAACCCAGTCCTCCAGTTTCGGTCCCGCAGCGTCACGAACAAGACGATGAAGAATGCGATGGCTGCAAACCACCACAGAAGCGGATTCCCCAGTGCGACAACGGCGTTGACGCAATCCGACTTATCGCAGCTTGCGTCCGCGATTTTGTTCCATGCGAAGGAGGTTGGGCGAGCCTGAACAAACCACTGTGCGGGATGAGCCTGATAGGTGTGCGGAGTGGTTAGACCCGTGTGGAACTTCAGCATTCCTACGTGGTAGTCCCACAGGTCGTGGAATGCCCCAATGAACCCGTGAGTCTTGTGCCCGTAGGCATTCCAGTGCCTAAACCATCCAAACCATGAGGCGACATACGTGATGACTGCGGGCGGAACCATGGCCAAGAATGCAACGGAGGTGTCGTTGATCAAGGTCGCGTAAAACGCGCGTGGATGCCCAAAACGACGGCGCGTCATCCAGTCACGGAAAGCGACAAACAACCCCAAGACAGCGAGCGCGTAGAGACCCGACCATTTGACCGACATTGCAAGTCCGCACAGGATGCCTGCGACCAATAGCCACCAGCGTGCACCCGCATGAGGGCCGATTCGAGAGGGATTATCAGGATCCGGCTTCCATTGGGAAAGTTTTTCGACCAAACGTGGATGCGAGATCTCCTGATCTTTTAGTACGGCAAGGAAAGCGGCAGCGGCAAACAGCGCCAGGAATACATCCAAAAGACCAGTTCGCGAGAGAACGATTGCGATGCCATCTGTTGCCATAAAGAATCCCGCAAGCGCTGTGATAGCGGGGGAGCGGAACAAATGCTGCGCGATTCGTGCGGTGAGGAAGACAAGAATAATTCCTGCGATGGCTGCACTGATGCGCCAGCCGACCGGATTGGTTGCTCCGAAGACGCGCATTCCCAAACTGATCAGCCACTTTCCGACCGATGGGTGAACGACGTAACCACCATTGGTCGAAAGTCCAGAGTAATCACCCGAGATAAACATCGGGTCGTTATCCTTCGCCCAGCTTCCCTCATAGCCCAAAGTCATCAGGGAGTAGGCATCTTTAACGTAGTAGGTCTCATCAAAGACCAGAGTCTTAATTGTTCCAAGACCAGGAAGCCTGATGAGCGCTGCCAAAAGCGTCGTCACAAGAGTCGCAATCCAGCCGGCTTGCGCAGACATCGGGAAACGTGCCCACTTGGGAATGGGGACGGGCTTCCACTCGCGCCCTGTTCCTTCAGGAGCGGCATCAGTGTCTTCTTCGCCCTCTGGTGAAGCTTCGGTCGCCTCTGCTGAAGAGCTAGCTTCGTCATCTTCACCCTCTTGTGAGGCGTCGTTCACCTCTGCTGAAAGGGCAGGCTCGCTTTCCTCGCCCTCCGACGAGGCCTCGTCCGCCTCTGCTGAAGGGCTAGCTTCGCCTTCTTCGGCCTCGGGAAGAGGCTGGGCCTCAAGAGCCGAGGAATCCTGGTCCGAACCCAAGGCGGGATCTTCGGGAATATCTGAATCGGAAAGAGTCTTGTCGTCCACCCGTTCAGTTTACCGAGGCCCCTGCTCAAGTGGAGTAGCACACCCAAAGGTGCGACGATTGACGCGTGAGTGAAGACCAGGATTACATTCAGGCCCCCGCGTCAATCCTCCTTGCGGCCACCCCAATTGGCGATGTGCGCGATGTTTCCGCGCGCCTAGCCCCCGCACTCGAGCAGGCGGACATTATTGCCGCAGAAGACACGCGCCGCCTCCTTGCCTTGGCCTCGAGAATGGGAATCCGCCTGAGCGCCAAGCTCATCAGCCTCCACGATCACAATGAGTCCGTCAAGGCCTCGGCAGTCGTCGAGCAGGCGCGGGCGGGTGCGCGCGTCGTCATGGTTTCCGATGCGGGAATGCCCACCGTTTCCGACCCCGGGTTCCGCCTGGTTCACGAGGCCACGGCAGCTGGTGTCCACGTCAGTGTCCTGCCGGGACCCTCGGCTCCCGTAACCGCGCTGGCCCTTTCTGGGCTTCCCTCCGATCGCTTTGCTTTCGAGGGCTTCCTTCCGCGAAAAACCGGTGAGGCAACGCGCTATTTGAAGGCTCTTGCGCAAGATCCTCACACCCTGATCTTTTTTGAATCACCCAAACGCGTCCATGAGACCCTGATTCTCATGGCTGAGGTCTTTGGCGCCGATCGCCAAGCCGCGCTGTGCCGAGAGCTGACGAAAACCTACGAAGAGGTAATTCGTGGGAGCCTTGCAGAGCTGGTTGAGGCCACAGAAGGTGAAGTTCTTGGCGAGATCACCCTGGTGATTGCGCCCGGACATGCGCAGGGGAATGCGGATGACCATGTCGAGGCCGTGCTTGCCTTGGCAGCAGAGGGGATGCGTTTAAAGGACGCCGCCGCCGAGGTTGCCGAGGCCACGGGGCTACGCAAGAACGAGCTCTACCGGGCGGCACTCGCGCGCACAAGCTAGGGGAGTGTGCACAAACTAGGAGAGCACCCCTGATAAAGCGAGTGGTGCGAATCAGGGGGAGTGGGTGCGAATCAGTCCTGAGAGGGGACCAGCTCAACTCCGGCCTCGGCCATGCGATGGGCCGCGAGCTCACCCAACTCGGGGCTGACGGGCTCGGTGAGATCGGTGAAGACTCGCACTTTAAAACCGTCCTTCACTCCGTCCAGCGCTGTTTCGCAGACGCAGTGGGACTGAGCAAGGCCAACGACATCCAGCGAATCAATACCTTTGTCGCGAAGGAGCTCAAGCAGGGGACGCTTCGTTGCCACATCTTCGCCGTCGAAGGCAGAATAAGCAGCTTCGTACATGCCCTTGTGGATGGTGACATCCGCGTGGAGGTCAGCAAGGGCTGGGTGCAGCTCGGCCTCGGCAGTACCTGCAACGCCATGAGGAGGCCAAGTATCAACGAAGTCGGGGTGATCAGAGAAATGTGTCCCCGGATCAATATGCCAATCTTGTGAAGTCACAATGCAGTCGTAATCCGCTGCGTGAGCGGCAACAAAATCAGCGACGCGCTGAGCGCAGGCATTCCCACCTTCAACAGGAAGAGCACCGCCCTCGCAAAAAGTAGGTTGAACATCAACAATGATGAGCGCGCGGGGCATTACATCCTCCCAAAGTATGAGCAGCGTGTGCTTCGAGAATACGGCAGGGACGACTGAAGCGCCAATAGGCACTAGACTAGGGGACCATGAGTCGTATTTTGTCTGCCGTTGCATGGCCCTATGCCAACGGCCCTCGCCACATTGGTCACGTTGCCGGGTTCGGAGTCCCCTCCGATGTTTTCTCTCGCTACATGCGAATGGCCGGGCACGACGTGCTGATGGTGTCCGGAACCGACGAACACGGAACCCCCATTCTGGTTGCCGCCGATAGCGCCGGAATGAGCGCGCGCGAGCTGGCCGACCAGAACAACCGGCTCATCGTCGAAGACCTGGTTCAACTGGGACTGTCCTACGACCTTTTCACACGCACGACCGCTGGAAATCACTATCGCGTTGTCCAAGATATGTTCCGCACGGTCCGCGATAACGGTTACATGATCGAACAGGTCACCCGCGCGGCGATCTCGCCTTCGACCGGACGCACTCTTCCCGACCGTTACATTGAAGGTACCTGTCCGATTTGTGGTGCCGAAGGCGCTCGCGGTGATCAGTGCGATAACTGTGGTAACCAGCTTGATCCCACAGATCTGATCAATCCTCATTCGCGAATCAACGGTGAGACCCCCGAATTCGTGGAGTCCACGCATTACTTCTTGGATCTGCCCGCACTGGCCGACGCGCTTTCCGCGTGGCTGGATGACCGCGACCGCTCGGGCACATGGCGTCCCAACGTCATCAAGTTCTCGAAGAACTTCCTTGAGGACATTCGCCCGCGTGCAATGACACGCGATATTGACTGGGGTATCCCGGTCCCCGGTTGGGAAGACCAGCCCGGTAAGCGCCTGTACGTCTGGTTCGACGCGGTTATTGGCTACCTGAGCGCTTCAATTGAATGGGCGCGCCGCACTGGGGATCCCGAAGCGTGGCGCCAGTGGTGGAACGATCCGGAAGCCCTGACCTACTACTTCATGGGTAAGGACAACATCGTCTTCCACTCGCAGATCTGGCCTGCAGAGCTGCTGGGTTACAACGGCCAGGGATCTAAGGGTGGCCAGCCCGGTGACCTTGGCGTACTTAACCTGCCCACCGAGGTTGTCTCTTCAGAGTTCCTCACCATGGAAGGTAAGAAATTCTCGTCATCGCACGGCATTGTGATCTATGTGCGTGACATGCTCAGCCGCTATCAGGCTGATGCTCTGCGCTACTTCATTTCTGCGGCAGGTCCCGAGTCCTCTGATGCGGACTTTACTTGGGCAGAATTCGTGCGCCGCACGAACGGCGAGTTGGTGGCAGGCTGGGGCAACCTGGTCAATCGCACCGCCTCGATGATCCATAAGAAGTTCGGCGAAATCCCCGCGCCGGGAGAACTCCAAGACATCGATCGCGCGCTGCTGGACGCGATCGCCGCAGGTTTTGACGAGGTCGGAGACCTGATTCGTCACCACCGTCAGAAGGCCGCGCTTGCCGCTGCAATGCGTTTGGTCGGCGAGGCTAACAAGTACGTTGCAGATACCGAGCCCTTCAAGCTCAAGGCCCCCGAAGAACGCGAGCGTTTGGCGACCGTGTTGTGGACACTCGCACAGGCCGTGGCCGATTTGAACCTCATGCTCTCTCCCTTCCTCCCTCACGCCGCAAATGATGTGGATCGCGTGATGGGTGGCAGCGGCGAGATTGCTCCCATGCCCTACATCAAGGAAGTTGAGGAGCTGGACCCCGAGGTTCTTCCTGCAGACTTCGAAGGCCGTACGGGATACCCGGTTATTACCGGCGACTACACGAATGTTCCCACTTGGGAGCGTCACGATATCGTCGTTGGTACTCCGATTGAAAAGCCGACCCCCGTCTTCCAAAAGCTTGACGAGGCCATTGTTGAGGAAGAACTTGCGCGCTACGCAGAGTCTCGCCCTGATGATGTGACGGGAGCCTGAGTTTTTAGCTGGTGAGTGTGTGGCCCAAGCCTTTTGGCTTGGGCCACACACTTTTTTCTGGGGTAAGGAAGAGTGATAGGGGAGCGTGCCCGCCTGCTTGGGGCGCGGCCTCGGGAAGGGACTAGAGGGCGCTGGGAAGAAGATCCTTGCAGATCGCAGTGGTGCCGCGAACAACTAACTCGGGATCAAAGAGAAGCTCAACGTGCTCCTTGGCGTTTTGCGGGCTCTCAATCAGGCTTGCCAGCGCGGAGACGGCACCGCTACTCAGGGTGTCGACCGGCTGACGAATGGTTGTCAGGCCCGGAGAAATGTAGCCGAGGTAGCTGGAGTCGTCGTAGCCGACGATGGAAATGTCATCGGGGACCTGCAGGCCCTGGAGTGTCAGTGATTTGAAGGCACTCAAGGCCAGTTCATCGCTGGCGCACACGATTGCGCTCACGCCTGCATCTATCAGACGCGCTGTCGCAGCCTGTGCGGTGCCTAAGCCGTAGGGTGCCCATTCCACGTACTGCGGCTTGAGGTCGAGCCCTGTGCGGTTCGCAAAGTCAAGGGCAGAGTTGTACTTCGTGATACTGGGGTAGTGGTTTGGATTCCCCAAAAGCAAACCGATGCGCGTATGTCCCTGATTGACCAGGTGTTGAAGAGCCATTTCCGTTGCTAGGCGATCATCCGTGCGAATGAAGTAACCCGGTAACTCAGGATCGCCCGCATTGATGAAAACCATTGGAATTCGATGTTCAGCAAGGCGCTGATAGATCGAATAATCGTTGCCCTTGGAGTCGTACTGGCCGGAAAGGAAGATCGCGCCATCAATCTGTTCCGAAAGCACCATTGACAGCAGTGTTTCTTCGCTGGTGCCGCCAGATGTGTAGGTGCACAAGAAAGGCAAAATATTGCGTGCTGTCAGTTGAGTACTTATTGCCGTGAGTAAAGATGCGAAAACGGGATTGACCAAATTGGGGGTAACGACGGCTACATGTCGGGGTTGATTTCGCCCAACAGTGCTCGTAATACCCATGCTTTTTGCTGTATTAAGTACGGCCTGTCGGGTGTCATCGGAAACGCCTGGTTTTCCGTTGAGAACGCGCGATACCGTCGCTTGACTGACGCCGACTTCAGCGGCAACGTCTGCAAGTGTTTTCACTATTGTCTCCGTATTCCACCATTGGATTGGGTGGGAGTTACCTGAATGCCCTAAGTGTATATGAAATCGTTATTTACGTAAAGGCATGAAAGGCTTGCGCAAGACTTGCTTTCATTGTTACAGTCATCTGTGTCAGAAGGAACTGGTCATTGTGGATCGGCTCTCTGAGAGTGCATAGCTGCATAGCTTCACAGCAAGCGAACGATAATCTAAGGAAGGATTATCTCCAATGATGAAACATTCACCTGTGGCGCCCGTACTGGCAAGCGCACTGGTTGCCGCATTGGCGTTGAGCGCATGTTCCAAAGGCGCATCATCCGACAACACCGCATCGGATGGCCGCCCCGTCGTGACCGTCCAGATCGTTAAGGACGCACGTACCAAGCCTATGAGTGAGCTTAAGTGGACGAAGGACCTTGAGACTGCATGTGGTTGCAGCATCAAGTGGCTGGAGACCGCGGCATCCTCGTGGGATCAGCAAAAGAGTGCTGCTCTGGCAGCCGGCGATGTTGCTGACCTGACCATTGCGGGCTTTGATTCAAGCGATATGGCAGAATTTGGCTCGCTGTTCATGGACCTCACTCCTGAACTGGGCAACCTGCCGAACGTGAAGAAGATGTTCGATGCAGAACCCTACTCGCGGATCGTTTCTACCAACACCAAGAACCAGATCCTCGGCGTGGGTCGTTCCACCGTTCCTCTCTCGGCCAATACCGGTAGCCACATGTTCATTAACAAGGCATGGCTTGACAAGCTGGGCTTGGCAGTTCCCACCACGTGGGATGAACTCAAGACAGTGCTCAAGGCATTCAAGACCCAGGACCCCAATGGCAACGGTGTTGCTGATGAGATTCCCTTGGACTTCAACAAGCCCGGAACCAATGGATTCGAAGGCTTTAATCCCAACCTCTTCTTGAGCTCCGAAGGCATTACCCTGAGCTCTGACTCCAGCTTGGGAATGTACGCCGATAAGGGCACCGTGAAGAACTACCTGACCGATGAGCGTTACAAGGACTTCGTGAAGTTCATGAACGAGCTGTGGTCGGAAGGCCTGATTGCTCAGGACGCATTCACCCACGACTGGTCCACCTACACCGGTCATGCAAAGGGTGATGGAAAGACCGCAACGGTTGGTATGTCCTGGATGTGGACGCCCTCAGATCTCTTCGGTTCGGAACTGGGCAAGCAGTACATCACCATTCCTTCTCTGAAGGCGAAGGATGGGCAGACGACTCCGGTTGTGTGGGCATGGGGCGGCGACTCAATGGCCTATGGTGCAAACCAGATCGTTGCAAAGGCTGAGCCTGCAAATAAGGAAGCAACACTTAAGCTGCTGGATTCCTTCTACACGCCTGAGATTGGTATTCAGGCAACCTACGGTGCATTCGGCGAGTGCGTCGAAAAGGGAGCTGACGGCACCTACACAGTTCTCGAACCGGCTGATAAGAGCAAGAATGCCGGTGACTGGCAGTTCACCAACTCGCTTGCTGACCGCGCTCCCGTGTGGATCAACAGCGAATGGAAGCTGAAGCTGCCCGCAGAACACACCGAGGTCTTCCCCGTGGACGCTGTCTACAACAATGATTGGTCCAATATCGACCTCAACTCTGATGTTCTGTATGGAAACATGCCGACCACTGATGAGCAGGCAGATATCCTCTCTCGTAATGCAACCGGTATCAACCAGAACGCGATGGCGAAGTTCGCACAGTGGGTCACCAAGGGTGGTGTCGATAACGAATGGGATCAGTACGTTGCTGATCTTGAAGCAAACCACCTTGCAGAGAGCATCAAGGTCAAGCAGGACATCTATGATGCCTACAAGGCTCAGATGAAGCAGCAGGGCGTTGATCTGAACTCCATGTTCAAGACTCAGTCCGTCGACAAGTCGGCGAAGTTCACCAAGTAGTTCACGGCTGGCGTGCCCTGTGAGAATTCATAGGGCACGCCAGTTTTCTGCACCTGGGTTTTCGATCAGCGTTTTGAACGTGTAAAACCCTCCCATCAACTTTCCTCCCTCCATATTTCTCTCCTGCATTGCTGCAGCGCTGCCGCAGTGCATTTCACCCACATTGAGTTCCTGAATGAGGAAGGTTACTGATGTTCTTTGGATTTCTCCATCGAGTGTTTGGGGCGGTGGGGCATGCCTTCGGGCATATCCCTCACCTGTTCCATATGCACCATCCGCTGATCACTATTTTTGGTGGTCACCGAGTTGTGGCCATCTTCGTCACCGTGACAACGACGATCGTCATCGGTGTCGGTGGAGTGACCATTATTATTGGCCCCACAAATGGCGATACAACCCCGCAGATTCCCGGCCAGGAGCAGATTACTCCTGCGCCGAAGCCGGATAAATCACCAGCGCGCGAAGATAAAATTCGTACCTGGTGGCACGAAAATGGCGTGAAAGACGCCGAAAAGCCCCTCGCTAACAATGAGGTCCGCGAATCACCCTTCTATTCGGTATCGGTGTCGGCCGTCGACGGTACTGATTCGGACAATAGTTCGTTTACCTATATGTCGATCCCGCGCAACGGTAACCCCATGCGTTCGGACCTCAATGACGATGGTGCAAAGTTCCAAGCCGACAATCACGTGACGATGAGCTGGTCCTCGTTCGAATATGACACCGATGTCTACGTCGATGTCACTTTGCAGACTGGGGCGAAGTTAACCGATGTCAATCAGGTTACTGTTCGCCCTGCCAAGGCGAATATTGAAAAGAAGCTGCTCAGCGACAAGACCGTGCGTCTGTATATTCCTCAGAATAACGATGGTTACCGCCTATCCGTAGAGTTTGCTCCCGAACTCATGGATGTGTACCGCTACCAGGGTGGGCTCACCCTCGAGGGCGGAGAAGGCCACGAATACGTTGGGACCGAGCCGAAGAACTCGATGTTGCTCTTTGCTCAGCCTTGGGCCTCGCGCGTCGATCCGACAACCATCCCCACCGAGGCCGACGGAACGATTACCTACGTGACCCCGGGTGAGGTCACCAACTTGGATACCGTCGATACCGACATTGTGTACTTCAAAGCCGGTACCTACTGGATGACGAACAAGTACTCTGCAAACCTTCCGGACCGCGTGAAGTGGGTCTACTTTGAGCCCGGTGCCTTCGTTAAGGGAGCTTTCCAATTCGGGGTCAATGAGAACATCACGAACTACAAGGTCACGGGATACGGTGTGCTCTCAAGCGAGCAGTACCTCTATGAGACTGACATGTCGAATGGATACAAGACCTTGGAGCATAAAGATGGCGCAAATTGCCATGCCACCTGCGTTAAAGCTCTGAAGTTCACCTCTACTACTCCGCATCAGGTTCTTGACCTGCAAGGCGTGACCATCAAGGAGCCGTCATACCACTCCTTCGTGGAATATGGTTTCCGTCCTGCTGACCCCGAAAAGGGCAGCATGAGCGATGCTGAGTTTGCCGAGGCCGTGGCCCGTAATAGTGCGATCGAGGGGGCGAATGAGCAGTCCTTTAGCCAGCGCGTTCGTAACTACCAACAGGTGGGATCCTGGTATTGGCAGACCGACGGAATGGAGCTGTACCCCGGCTCGACCATGAAGAGCTCTTTCTTCCATACGAATGACGATGCGATGAAGCTCTACCACAGCAACGTCGATGTTTCGAATGTCGTGGTGTGGAAGAACGATAACGGCCCGGTCTTCCAGTGGGGCTGGAACTACCGCAACACTGAGAATGTGAAGGTCGATGGAACGACCGTCGTGCACAGCCTGATGAATAACTCGGGTGCAACCAACACCTGTGTTTTCAACTCATCCCCGCACTGGAACGGTGGCGCCTTCGATTACTCCGATCCTTCAACGACTTTGAAGAACTGGACCATTTCCAACACCGTCGTGGAAGGAAGTGTGAACTGTGGTTTCCGTATCTACGCCCTGTCGAATATGGAGAACTTCAAGATCATTAACTTCCATGTGGATTCGTGGAATGGGCAACCTGAAGCAAATGTCGTGAGCCGTCTGACCCGTCCTGCAAATAAGGCGGGCAAGAAGGTGACAATTGGCAATGAAACCGTCGATCACAACGGTATTGAGATTCGTAACTTCAGTGTCGGTGACACCTTCGTGACGAAGGCCGGCGGAAACTGGGCATCCAATGAGCTTGGGCGTTTGGATTTCGATGCAGACTGCTGGGATAACTGGAACGCCACCGCAGATGGCAAGCCTGAGAACATGCCGACGCTGAGCGTTGAAGGCCTGAAGGACCAAGAGTCTTTGGATTCTCGTCATCTTTCGTTTAAGGGAACGACCGACGGTAATCGCGTCGTTGTAACGGTCAATGGAACGAACACGGAATTGCCTGTTGTCGATGGTGCATTCAGCGCTGATCTCACCTTGGATCGCGCGGTCAACTCGGTGCGCGTGAGCGCCTATTCGCCCGAGAATACCGTGAGCCGGGCGAGCTACACGATCTACTCTTTTGGTGACAAGATTGGCACCTTGAGTGACCCCAGTGGCGATGACTTTGGTGCCGGTACGGTTGTTTATCCCAAGAGTGAGAACTTCAATCCGGGCAGCTTTGACCTGCTTGAAACCTCCGTGTATCGCGATAACGATCACTACCAGTTCGTCACGCGAATGGGTGCTCCCGTGAACAACCCGTGGGGCATGAACCAGATGAGTACTCAGCGACTGAATATCTACATTCGTAGCCAGGCCAATACCTCAACTGATGTGACGCCTCTGCTTGCGGGGACGAACACCTTTGCTAATGGTGGTTGGGATTATGTTCTGATTGCTGATGGGCGTTCAGAGTCGTTGCCCTACAACATGGGTGTTTACGATAATGCAGGCAAGCTCAAGGGCGAGGTGACCTTGAAGGTTGCCGGTGACCGAATCATGATGTCCGTTGACCGCAGTGCACTCGATGGCGTGGACTTGGCAAAGGCCTCGTACCAGGTATCGATCTACTCCTCCTCGGAAGATGGGGAAGGCGTGGGCAATGTGCGTCCAATCTATTCGGCCGAGTGCTACGCGGGTGGAAAGGGATGCCCTGACTTCGTGAAGAACTTCCGCTTCGGCGGTGGAAAGGGCATCTTCACAAATGAGTCCCCGTATGATTCGGACACCACGGATTCCAACGCAATTGACATCATCTCGGGTGCAATCGAGCAGTCCAAGGCTCTGAGTGTAAACGAAGACGGCAAGGTAGTGGTTCCCTTTGTCGGCTTCGATGCGCGCCACTAGAGATAGCAGAAGGTGCGTAAGCTGGAGTCAGAAGGGTTCTTCTCAGTAAAGCGCTGTGATCAGCGGGAATGATTCTGAGGAAACTCAAAATATTCAGGGGTGGGCATGAAAGTGTCCACCCCTGAATGTGTTTTGTAATACTTGCGCAAGGATTGCGTACTTGTTACGCTAAAGGGGTAGCGCATAGACGCGCCTCCAACCCCTCGCAAGAACATGCGGCAATGTTGACGACTGAGAAAGTTATTGCGATGACAGAGCAATTAAATGCTGATTTCGCTGCGACTCGCAACGCTGCGGCGAAGACCCCCTGGTGGTCGAACGCTGTGGTCTACCAGATTTATCCGCGTTCATTTCAGGACGCAAACGGCGACGGGATCGGTGATATCCAAGGAATAACCCGGCGCCTGCCCTATGTGGCAGAACTTGGCATTGACGTAATTTGGCTGTGCCCCATGTACGTGTCGCCCCAAGACGACAACGGATATGACATTGCCGACTACCAGAACATCGACCCGATGTTCGGCACTCTCGATGACATGGATGAACTGCTTCGCACTGCCCACAGCTTGGGCCTGAAAGTCATCATGGATTTGGTGGTCAATCACTCCTCTGATGAGCACGCGTGGTTCATCGAATCCCGTGACAAAACCAGTGACAAAGCAGACTGGTATTGGTGGATGCCCGCAAAGGAAGGGCATGTCCCCGGCGAGATCGGAGCCGAACCCAATAGCTGGGGGAGCTATTTTGGTGGATCCGCGTGGACCTATGATCCGCAGCGCGGTGAATACTACTTCCATCAGTTCTCGGCCAAACAGCCCGACCTCAATTGGGAACGACCCGAACTTCGCCAGGCGGTCTACGAGATGATGAACTGGTGGATGGACCGCGGAATTGACGGATTCCGCATGGACGTCATCAGTCAGATCTCCAAGACCTTGGATAGCCGTGGAATGCTCCCCGGAACCGATGGGTCCGATAAGGAGATTTACCCCGTCGGCTCCGACGGATATTCCTCGCCCTTTGATTTCTGCACGGATGGCCCGCGCTTGGATGAGTTTCTCCACGAAATGTACGAGGCCGTCTTTGCGGGTCGGGAAGGCTTCCTGACCGTCGGCGAGGGGCCGGGTATTTCCATTACCCGCGCAGCACACATCACCAACCCGGCCAGCGAAGAACTCGACATGCTGTTCCTCTTCGACCACGTTGGCATTGATGACGATGGTCCAGCAGGGAAGTGGTCCGTCGTGCCGTGGAAGGTTCGCGACCTACGAAATGTTTTCGCGGGCTACGAAGAAATCGTGCGCGATGGCGGATGGACCAGCCTCTTCTACTGCAACCACGACCAGCCCCGCGTTGTGTCGCGTTGGGGAGACGACAGCACGGAAGAACTGCGCTCTCGAAGCGCAAAGGCACTTGGCCTCGTCCTTCATATGCACAAGGGAACCCCCTACATTTACCAGGGCGAAGAACTGGGAATGACGAACGCAGGCTTTACCAGCCTCGACCAGTATCGCGACGTCGAATCCCTGAACCACTACCGGCAATACGTCGAAGAAGCGGGGATCTTGACGCATGACGAAATGATGAATGCGCTGGCTCTCAAGGGTCGCGATAATTCGCGAACTCCCATGCAGTGGGATGACACAGCCTATGCAGGTTTCATTGATGAAGATGCCGGGCAGGCCCCCTGGATTTCCGTCAATGCAAACAAGGAGGTCATTAACGCAAAGCATCAGCAAGACGATCCAAATTCGGTCTACCACTTCTTCAAGCGACTCATTGAGCTGCGGCACACCAAAGACATTGTTGTTGCCGGAGACTGGGAATTAATTGCGCAAAATTCTGACTCCGTCTACGCCTTCACAAGGCGCTTGGGGAATGAGAGCTTGGTCGTCGTCGCTAATCTGTCCAGTGACACCGTTGAGCTGCCAACAGAAGTTGCAGAACTGGTGGGGGAGCCTCTGCGTGAGCGCGTCCTCATCACTAACCAGGATGCCGCCCTCACATGCGAGGAACTGCAGGATCGCCACCTGCGTCCGTGGACGGCCTTCGCTTACATACTCGGCTAAATTCTTGGACGAAACGAAGAGGTTGCAATGTCCACTACAGAAGTTCAGCCACGCGGCACAAAGCCGTTACGCTCCACCCCTGCCTCAAAGCAGGCCAGTACAAAAGTGAAGAAGACGCCGAAGGCTAAGGGCGCTCCCTGGTGGACTCCAGCGGGCCTCGCGAACCATTTCCGACTGTACTGGCAGTTGTGGATCATGGTTTTACCGGCGATCATTCTGGTCCTGATCTTCAGCTACGGGCCAATGTACGGAATCCAGCTGGCTTTCCGTGACTTCGATGTCAGCAAGGGAATTACGGGCGGAAAGTGGGAAGGACTGAAGTACTTTAATCAGTTCTTTAAAGACCCGATGTTCTGGCAGATTATCCGCAATACCTTACGCATTAGCTTGTGGACCCTGGTCATGGGCTTTTTCGCCCCGATCATTCTGGCTTTGCTGATCAACCAGATCTCAAGCAAGAGAACGAAAACTTTCGTTCAGACCATCACCTACATGCCTCACTTCATCTCGACAGTGGTCATGGTCTCGATGCTCAATATCTTCCTGGCGCCAAATTCCGGCTTGATCAGTAAGTTCTTCGGAGGGGCGGACCTCATGGGAACCGCCTCTGCATTCACGCCCATCTACTGGATGAGCGAAATCTGGCAGCACGCCGGATGGAACTGCATCATCTACCTGGCTGCTCTGTCATCAATCGACACTGCGCTTTACGAGGCTGCGAAAATCGACGGTGCCGGGCGAATGCAGTTGATTCGATACATCGATATCCCGGCCATCTTGCCGACCGCGGGAATCCTTCTGATCTTGAATATGGGCTCGGTGCTGGGTGTCGGTTTCGAAAAGGTCTGGCTGATGCAGAACACGCTGAATATCCCGGCCTCTGAAGTCATCGCCACCTATACCTACCGCATCGGTATTTTGGCCCACCACTACAGCTATTCCACTGCAATCGGTTTGTTCAACAGCGTTGTGAACTTCATCTTCCTGGTGACTGCAAACAAGATTGCAAAGAAGACCAGCGACACCAGCTTGTTCTAGAACCGGCGTGAAGAAAGGACTGAATCATGTCTGCAGCAACACCTGCCGCTAAGATTTCCGGTCACGCGGCCGGGAAGGGAACATCGGGGGATAGGGCAAGCGAACCGAAGCCCAAGAAGAACCTTGGCGCATTGTGGCGAACGCGCTCTGCCTCTGACTGGATCATTGATGGAATCATCGCTTTGATCATCGCGGCCATTGTTCTGGCAATTTTGTACCCGATGTGGTTCATCATTGTCGCGTCTTTCTCAGACCCGAACTTGGTATCGACCGGTAAAGTCACGGTTCTGCCCAAGGGCATTAATTTCAAGGGCTACTTGAAGATCTTGGAAGATACGCGCATCTGGATTGGCTACCGAAACACCTTGCTGTATTCACTCTTGGGCACAGCAGTGAACCTGATCGTTACGCTTCCGGCGGCCTTCGCCCTGTCCCGTAAAGAATTCAAGCCGCGTCGCGTGATCTTGTTCTTCTTTACCTTCACGATGTTCTTCGGTGGCGGCCTGATCCCCAGCTACCTGCTGATGAAACAGCTGGGACTGCTGAACAGCATCTGGGTTTTCATCATTCCGGGGGCCTTCAGCGTATTCAACATGATCATTGCCCGCTCCTTCTTCGAGGCCTCGATCCCCGAAGAACTTCACGATGCGGCGCAGGTTGATGGCCTGTCGTACTTCGGGTATTTCAACAAGATCGTGTTGCCACTGTCGACGGCAATTATCGCGGTTATTGGCCTGTACTACTTCGTCGGGCACTGGAACGATTACTTCACCGGTTTGATCTACATTCGCGACCAGAACCTGCAGCCTTTGCAAAACGTCTTGCAAAACATTTTGTTGGCGAACCAGACACAAGTTGGTGCTGTCGGAATGACAGCAATGGATTCGCAGAACTTTGCGGATCAGATCAAGTTCGGCGTGATCATCGTTTCGACAATTCCTCTGCTGATCATCTACCCCTTCTTGCAGAAGTACTTCAATAAGGGCGTCATGATCGGCGCCGTCAAAGGCTAGAACAATGACCAGAGTTGCCCTGACCTACGAGCGTTTGTGCCGCATCGTGCTGATGGTGTTTGTCGTCAACGTTGCGATGCTCGTCCACACGCTCATGGGACTGATCCTGGGAGGATTCTTCCCCTCAATCGCCGCGGCATATGCGACCTTCCGGACGTGGCTTATCGACGAGGATCAGTCATGGCGCATTCGCCAGACCTGGACGGTGTTTCACCGCGCGTGGAAAGACGAACTCACCCAGGCCAATCTCTTTGGTTGGGTGCAACTGCTTATCGGCCTCGCCCTGGCGTGGGACTACTACCTGGTGAATTGGAACGACCTGGGTGGAGTGATCGGCGTTGGAGTCTCGGGCCTTCTGCTCTTGCTCAACCTTGTGTTCTGGACCGTGGCAGCGCTGTCATGGTCAGCACGTGCGAATTTCGATGAACCTCTTACGTGGATTCTTCGCATGTCGCTGAACATGACAGTGGCCCGCCCGCTGTGTACCCTGCTTCTTCTTGCTTTCACGGTCATCATTGGGTGGACGTGGAGCCAGTGGCCGGGCGTGTTTATGGTCTTCGGCGCTGCGGTTCCGATCTTCGCTGTCCAAGCAGTGATCTATAGCTTTGGGGGCTTGCCGGGAATGAGCGTCAAGGACCGACCCTCCCCGAACCCCGCCGACGAGGCCGTCGCTGAGCGCGGGGGAGTAGCCGCTTAAGCCTGCCGAGGCCTCGGCAATGAGAGAACCCGACAACTTTCCTTCCCACCACCTTCTTCCAACCACCTAAAAACCCGTAACCCAGGAGACCCAATGTTTCCCATCCCCTCTGTGAATGCGCAGATGAACCCCCAGACCACCTTTGTTGGGGAGCGGTGGCGAATCGGCTTCCTGACCGATGCCTTGGTCCGCCTCGAGTGGTCGGATTCTGGGGTCTTTGAGGACGAGGCGACGCAGGTCGTCCTCAACCGCAGTTTTGGGGAAACTCCAAAAGTTACCTACTTCCAGCGAGGCGGAATGCACGTGTGGGAGACCTCTTCCATCCGCTTGGTTTTTGACGGTCAGAGCTTTAGCAAAGAAGGGCTGAGCGCCGTCGTCAAGAACGCCGGAGGCGGGTTTGGGACCACGTGGCACTACGGAGATGAGGCACACGAAAACCTCAAGGGGACCGCGCGCACTCTGGACGGCGTGAATGGGGCCTGTGAATTGGGCATGGGACTGATCAGTCGCGATGGATGGGCGGTCCTGGATGACTCGAAATCAAATCTCTTTCAGGCTGATGAAGCTGCGTGCAGGGCAGGTTGCGTGACACGTCCGCGAGGCCACTCTGAAATCGACATCTATTTCTTCAGCTATGGAAGCCGATACGCAGAAGCCATTCGCGACTTCTACCGTTTGAGCGGTCCGACTCCACTTCTGCCGCGTTGGGCTCTGGGGAACTGGTGGAGCCGCTACTACCCCTATTCGCAGGATGAGTACCTCGCGCTGATGGATCGTTTCAATGCGGAAGGAATTCCATTCACAACCGCTGTTTTGGATATGGATTGGCACATCACCGATGTTGATCCGCGCTTTGGCTCAGGATGGACTGGGTACTCGTGGAATCGCGAGTTAATTCCAGATCCTCAAGCTTTTACGGAAGCGCTGCATGATCGAGGTTTGCGTATTTCCGCGAATGTGCATCCCCGCGATGGAATACGCGCATTCGAAGATGCCTATCCCAAGGCCGCCGAAACAATGGGAATTGACCCGGTCAGTGAAGAACCGGTGGAGTTCGACCTGACAGATCCGAGCTTCATTCGCGCCTATTTCGACATGCATCATGATCTGGAGACTGATGGCGTCGATTTTTGGTGGATCGATTGGCAACAGGGCGGTGTTTCGCGTCAAAAAGGTCTGGACCCGCTGTGGATCCTCAACTACCTGCACTATATGGACATGGTCGCGGCATCTTCAGAAGGTGAGGGGCAGGATCACGAGCTCCCGCTGATTCTCAGCCGTTACGCGGGCCCAGGATCGCACCGCTATCCCGTGGGCTTCTCCGGAGACACAGTTGTCAGCTGGGAATCCTTGAAATTCCAGCCCTACTTCACGTCAACAGCCTCGAATATCGGATACGGCTGGTGGAGCCACGATATTGGCGGACACATGCTGGGCGTGCGCGACGAAGAACTGGAAGCGCGTTGGTACCAGCTCGGTGTTTTCAGCCCGATTAACCGACTGCACTCGAGTCTGTCGCCTTTCGTGGGCAAGGAACCGTGGAATTTCCAGCAACCCGTGCGCGATATCATGCGCGATGCGCTGATCCTGCGTCACCGCCTCATTCCTTACCTACACACAATGAATTGGCGTGCCGCTACCGAGGGCGCGCCGCTGGTGACTCCCATGTACTGGGCTCACCCAGATGAAGGGATCGCCTACGACGTGCATGAACAATTCATGTTCGGCACGCAGTTGATGGTTGCTCCCGTGGTGACCCCGCGCGATGCGAACACGCGTCAGGCGCGCACGCGCATGTGGTTCCCGCGCGGTCAATGGTTCGATTTCTTTACCGGACGCCGCTACGACGCCGAAATGGATGGGGGACTGCGCCTAAATATTTGGCGGCCATTGGAACTTCTTCCTGTTTTTGCCCCCGCAGGCGGGATTGTCCCCCTGCAAGAGCTGGAGCAGAACATTAACGATTGCGGGAATCCCCAAGCGCTGGAAATCCTTGTCTTCCCCGGTGCTGATGGACATTTCACCCTGCGTGAAGATGATGGCCGCTACCCGGGTGTCAATTGCGAGCAGGGCAGCGGCGAAGTGCGAAGCGAGATCGTTTACGATGACGCCTGTGGAACACTGACCATTCACCCCGCAAAGGGCAGCACTGATGCGCTGCCCGCGCTTCGTTCGTGGACCGTGACCATGCGAGGTATTGAGAAACTAACGCAGGTGAGCGTCAACGGAGAGCCCGCTGATTTTACTTACGACCCCGATAGCCTCAGCGCGCGCGTAACAATTCACGAGGCCGAGGTCAGCCAGGAGCTAGAAGTTTCCTTTGCGGGTGGGAAGCGTCCCGCCTTTGCGGAAAACCCTGTTGAAAACGATATCTACCAGGCGCTGCTTCGCTGTGAGATGGATGCTCTGGCGAAAGATGATGCCTATGCGATGGTGCGTCGTCTAGGGCGTCGGGCACTTCCACAGTTACGCACCTTGGACAGAGGAAAAGAGGCGGGCATATTCCGCTCGGAAATGCCCGCCTCGGTGATCGAAATGATCGAGGAAATTCTGCTTCGTAGCTAGCGTTTCTTGTGTGTCATCACGGTGCTGACTCCCGCGATGATAATGAGGAGCACACCCATGATCGCCAGGGTTCCAATGGCCACAAGCGCGAGGTTTGCCGCCTTGACAAAAGCCATGGCAATCAGTGCGATAGCAGTGAAGATGATGATGCACGCCCAGAGTAGCTGTCCGATGCGCACGCCCCGATAGGGAGCTTCCTTCACGTCCTCGGCTGACCACACGTGAGCTGGGGGAACAATCGGGGTGTTCTGCGGCTCAAATGTGTGTTCCGAGGCTGGGGTAAAGTCGGGCGTCGCCCCTTCCCCCGCGCCTGCCGCGGCGCCTGTCCAGGCTGTAGAAGCATCGGGCGCCTCGGCCTCGGTATCGGTGCCAGTGTTGGTGTCGACCTCGGTGTTCATGTCAGCCTCGGCAGTAGTTTTTTGGTCCTCAATCGGAGCATCTGCGAAGGAAGGCAGTGGTTTCGTTTCATCGTCGCCGACCGGCAGGGGAGTGGTCTGGTCAAAGTCGTTTGTACTCATGACAATTCCTTTCAGTGCTGGCCGGCTGCGGGAGATTCAGAGGAGGTGCTTGGCGAAGGCGACTGACTCTGGCTGGCTGATGGAGAAGTTCCCGTGGAAGGAGTGGTGCTCGGCGTGGGAGAAGGAGTTGCGGAAGGCCACGGATCTCGATCGACAGAGCTGCCCGTTTCGTCGATGTTCAGAGTGACAAGTTGGTTTTTTGTATTGAGATAAACAGTGATCCCCTGACCTTCCTTCCAGCTGGGGGAGGTCAGAACTGTGGGGCTATTACTGTCGAAGCCCCTCCACTTTTGGTCGCCACTGAGATCAAGATCGAAGGTAATCGGTTGCTTCTGAGTAACGATGCGAATGGACTGACCATCGCGAACTCGGATGTTCGCGTAGGGAATCACCTGGGAGTTAACGGTGATGTCCTTGGTCAGGCCATCGGGCGCATGAGAGAGGTCAAGCTCTAGATTGATGACATTGGAACCGTTGGAACTTCCAATTGTGTCTGAGCGCCAATCGGCATTGGTATCAATGTTTCCCGCCACGGATGAGTAGTGGAGCGGAGCGGTGGTGGAGTATGCCATGCCTCCCAGCAGAGCTGGAATTGCGAAGAACATTCCGAGAACCGACAAGATGGTGAGCATGACCGAGGAACGATCGCGAAGAGCGGCGATCAGGTGTGCAATGCCGACGATGAGCAGGCAGACGGCCGCGCCAGTCAAAGCAATCTGTACGCTTCGATCGACCTGTTCCGGGGTGCTGTATCCATTGCGGTAGAGCAGGAAGAAAGTTCCTGCCAGAGCAAGGAAGACCAGCCCGTAGACGCATAAGACCAGTGCGCGGGGGACAACTCGAGAACGGAGCGCAGGCTGCGTGGCAAAGGGCGCGAAACGCTTTCCTGCGCTTTGTGGAATTGTTTGTCCCGAGGCCTGGGGTTGAGATTCACCGGGGGTGAAGGGAGTCTGGACCGGTGGAGTCTGAGCGGGAGGGGTCTGAACGGAAGGAGCGTGCACAGGGGCCTGAGCCGCTGTTGTCTGTGCCGCCGAAGGCGGTGCGGGAGGGAAAGAATAGTAGTCCGAAGATGTCGGGCCACCCTGCGTACGCCAATCAGGAGTTGTATCTGGCATGGTTTCTTCTCCTTGGGGAGAGGCCGGAGTAAAGGGAGATGAGGCCGGCTTGGAGGATGGCTGCGCCGGCGGTGTCGCACTCCAGTACTGGCCCTGTGTGGGTCCCATCTGCTTGGGCTTTGCAAGCAGGACCGCAATCACGACAATTGCGACGGGGAAGACCAGAAACAGAGGAATCCACACGAAAGCGTGAAAGATACCGAGCGCGATTCCTGAAGTCCCACCGCCACAGACCGCTAAGAGGATTGCTCCGATGATCGCAGCATCGAAATTACCCTTGAGCATTTCGTCAACGTGGATACGGCCATCTTTGGCCTCGGGAAGGAAAACCCACGCTAAGGCGTAAAAGACGCACACAACGGGGAAGAAGAGCGCGGCAACAACGACGGCAATTCTGAGGGAGTTCACGTCCCATCCATAGCGCTGTGCCAAACCTTGGCACACGCCGCCGATGACGCGTGGCTCTCCACGGAAGAAGCCGGAGTAACGCAACGAGTTCATGAATCCTTTGTTCATGATTCCACTGTGCCCGTATGGATGGCGAAAAGATATGGGGGGATGCCCTGATCGATCCCCGATTCTTTCCCCAGCCTTGCGCTTCCACTCCCGATTCGTGTGAAGATACAGGTGTGAGCAATGAGCAGCAAGTGTGGCAGTCGGGCGAGCAGAAGCCCCGTGGGTATCAGTGGAACCCACCCGAGCTGCACGAACCCACACGCGTTCTGCATCGCTCCAGCGCGTCTTCAACCGATATGCCTTTGCCCTGGATTGGCGGGGTCTGTGCCGGAATTGCCTCGATGCTTGGGGTGTCCGCGGGAATCATTCGCTTTGCATTCGTAGCCGCTCTTCCGGCTTTCGCAGTTCCGCTTTTCGTATATCTCTGGCTGTGGCTCACTCTTCCCGACGATCCCGGCACTGCCCAAAGTGCCCCCGAACGCCTGCGTGTTCCGCTGGCCTCGGCGGAAGAAATCGTTCGACGCGAACACGACCAACGCAACTTGCGCATGCTTTTGGTCGGATTGGGTTCGGTGGGCCTAGCCCTTGCAATTGCCTACCTGCTTTTTACGGGAGTAGCGGGACTGCGCGACATCGCCGCAGCGGTCCTCGTCCTGGGTGGAATCGCGGCAGTGTGGACGCAGAGCACTCGCGCGCACTCATGGAAAAACCCGCTTTTTATCCTCATTACTTTGGCCGGAATGATCCTGGTTGCCAGTGGATTGGTACTGGCCTCATTCCGTGGGCAATCACCGTGGGATATGGCTCGAGGTGCAATCCTGGGTGGCTCCCTGATCCTCTCCTTTGGAGTCGCGATCATTCCCCTTTGGGTGAGGACCTCCCAAGAAAACACGCGAGCGAAAGAACATGAAAAACGTGAAGCTGAGCGTGCTGACATGGCCGCACACCTGCATGATTCCGTCCTTCAAACGCTCACCCTGATTCGCAATAACGCCGATAATCCAAGTTCGGTTCGCGCGCTGGCCCTGGGGCAGGAACGTGAGTTGCGCTCGTGGTTGTACACGGGGCGCGAAGAAGCGGCAGATTCCCTTGCCGAAGCCTTGCGTGAAGCGATTTCGGCGCTGGAGACAACTTTTGGTGTTGAAGTTGGCGTTGTGACGGTTTCCGATATACGCCCAGGTCCCGGTGAGCTGGCGATGGTCGCCGCTGCTTCCGAGGCCGTTTCCAACGCGATTCGCCATGCTCGTCCGCCCGTGAGCGTCTACATGGAGGTCGGGCCGAAGTGTTCGGAGATCTTTGTTAAAGACTGCGGAGATGGCTTCGATATCTCCGCGATTCCCGAGGATCGTCATGGCGTGCGCAATTCGATTTTCGGCCGCATGGAACGAGCAGGCGGAACTGCTCAAATCCGCCATCTCGCCAGTGGAACCGAGGTTCATCTCTCCGTGCCTGTAGATACACTTGAGTGACGATGCCCGCTGAAGGAGACAATTCCATGACAATTCGGATTCTGGTCATTGATGATCACGCCCTGGTACGTGCGGGCGTGCGCGCTGAGCTCGAATCCAGCGGCGCCGATTTTGACATCGTCGGCGAGGCCAGTGATGTTGAAGGCGCTATTGCAGCCTGTCACGCGCTCACGCCCGATGTCGCTCTCTTGGACGTTCACCTTCCGGGAGGAAACGGCGGCGGCGGGGCTGAAGTTGCGGCCTCGTGCGCTGATGTTGAAGGGCTCCGTTTCCTTGCGCTCTCGGTGTCAGATTCCCCAGAAGACGTTGTTTCGGTTATTCGTGCGGGCGCTCGCGGATACGTCACCAAGTCGATCTCGACCCCTGAGCTCGTCGAGGCCATCCAACGCGTTGCCGCAGGAGATGCTGCCTTTTCGCCGCGCTTGGCCGGTTTTGTTTTGGATGCGTTTGGAGGGGCGAGTGCTCCCATTGCCGTTCACGACGATGAATTGGATTTGCTGTCAGCTAGGGAGCAGGAAGTCATGCGTTTAATTGCGCGTGGATATCCCTACAAAGAGGTCGCCTCCGAGCTCTTTATTTCGATTAAAACCGTGGAAACACACGTGTCTGCCGTGCTGCGCAAGCTTCAGCTGTCGAATCGAAATGAGCTCACTCACTGGGCGATGCAAAGGCACATTATTTAGTCTTTCAGATGCCTTGCGGTGAAGTTCACCCGTGTGCTGGGCGCTTCATGGACGGAGTTGCGGGGTAGGGGCGATACCATGAATAGTCCTTGCACCACGATGCCTTGGGAGTGGCGATCATGCACGCAATCGGTTTCGACCGCGATCAGTATCTAGCCCTTCAATCTGAACACATTGCGCAACGTCGCCAGCAGTTCGGTGGGACCCTGTACCTGGAGTTTGGCGGCAAGCTTGTTGACGACATGCACGCCTCTCGCGTTCTTCCCGGATTCACCCCGGATAACAAGATTGTCATGCTCGCCGAGCTTGCTGACGAGGCCGAAATCGTCGTTGCCGTCAACGCCCAAGATTTCCAGCGCCGCAAGATGCGTGAAGACCTGGGAATCACCTACGAAGATGACGTCTTCCGTCACATTGATATGTTCCGCGAATACGGGCTGTACGTGGGCAATGTTGTCATCACGCGCTGGAGTGATTCCAATGACCAAGCCCATGCCTTTAAGCGCAAGCTCGAGGCTCGCGGTATCAAGGTTGCGCGTCACTATCCCATCGAGGGCTACCCCAATAACATCGATCTGATCGTTTCTGATGAAGGCTTGGGTCGTAACGAGTACGTTCATACGACTCGTCCGTTGGTCATTGTTACCGCTCCCGGCCCCGGTTCAGGCAAGCTTGCAACCTGCCTGTCCCAGCTCTACCACGATCACAAGCGCGGAATGACCTCGGGATACGCGAAGTTTGAGACCTTTCCGATCTGGAATCTTCCCTTAGACCACCCCGTAAACGTCGCCTACGAAGCAGCCACTGTTGACCTGGATGACGTCAACATGATTGACCACTTCCACTTGAAGGCTCACGGCGAAACGACGGTTAACTACAACCGTGATATCGAGGCCTTCCCTGTCCTTCGTCGCCTGCTCGAGAAGATCATGGGGATCTCTCCCTACCAGTCGCCCACCGATATGGGTGTCAATATGGCGGGCTTTTGCATCAGTAATGACGAGGTCTGCCGCGAGGCCTCGAAGCAGGAAATTATTCGCCGCTGGTACAAGGCTTTGGCCTTGGAAGCGCGCGAGGATCTCCCGCCCGTACAGTCTGAGCGTGCGGCCCGCCTGATGACCGCAATGAACCTGAGCAGTGCGGATCGCCCGGTTGTTGCTCCCGCACTTGAGCGTGCTCGTGAAACCGGATATCCCGCAGCCGCAATGGAATTGAGCGACGGACGCATTGTCACTGGAAAGACCTCGGACTTGCTGGGGCCCTGCTCTGCAATGCTCCTTAACGCAATGAAACTTCTTGCGGGTATTGATGATGATGAGAAGTTGCTTGCCCCCGAACAGATTGAGCCCATTCAAAAGCTCAAGACTGAGCACTTGGGCAGCCGCAACCCTCGCCTGCACACCGACGAGGTACTGATCGCTCTGGCTGGATCCGCGCGCTCCAACGAACGCGCGGCTGCGGCCTTGAACCAGCTGTCGAAACTGGCTGGGTGCGATGTGCACTCTTCAGTTCTGCTGGGCAGCGTTGATGAAGGCATTCTTCGTCAGCTTGGCATGAATGTCACCGCCGAACCCGTTCACGCAACCAAGGGCGTCTACCACAAGCACTGAAAATGGATCAGGATCACTCACTTCCCAATCTCGGCTCTTTCCTCGATTTCGGTTCCGATCAGGCGGAGGACCTTCCCCTCTACGACCCAAGCTCTTCGAGCGATGCAATGGGCGTGGGAGCGGGCTCTTCTGTTGGTACTTCAGGCCAGGGACCTACTCAATGGGCGCAGGCAAGCGGCCAGGGTAGTTGGACGCAGAACAGTGACCCTGAAAGCCTTTTGAAGGGCTTGAATGACCAGCAACGCGCAGCGGTTGAACATCGGGGTGTGCCCCTGCTCATCATGGCCGGTGCGGGCTCCGGGAAGACTCGCGTTCTGACGCATCGGATCGCGTACCTTCTGGCAACCGGTCAAGCCCGTGCGGGTGAGATTTTGGCGATCACCTTCACCAATAAGGCAGCAGCTGAGATGCGTGAGCGTGTCGAGGCGCTGGTCGGTGGGGGAGCTGCACGCAGGATGTGGGTATCGACTTTCCACTCGGCGTGTGTGCGATTGCTTCGCGCGGAATACCGCGCAGCCGGTTTGCGCTCGACTTTCAGTATCTACGATTCACAGGACTCCCAGCGTCTCATTCAGATGGTGCTCAAGAGTGCGGATGTGGATATCAAACGATTCACGCCCAAGCTGGTTGCCGCGCGTATTTCGGACCTCAAGAACGAGCTCGTCACCTGGCAGGAATACCGAGATACCGCGCCGAATGACCCGATTTCTCGAGTTGTCGCTTCGGCCTACGAAGAATATGAGAAGCGCCTTGCGCAGTCCAATGCCTTGGACTTTGACGACCTGATTTCGCGCACGGTCCGCCTGCTCAAAGACAATCCGGCGATCGCCGAGCACTACCATCGTCGCTTCCGTCATATCTTGGTCGATGAGTATCAAGATACGAACCATGCACAGTACGTGCTGGTCCGCGAACTGGTGGGCACCGGGGACGATGGGGTGGAACCGGGGCAGCTGACGGTTGTCGGCGACTCCGACCAGTCGATCTATGCTTTCCGCGGTGCAACAATTCGCAATATCGAAGAATTTGAACGAGATTTTCCGGGTGCGCGGACCATTTTGCTGGAGCAGAACTATCGCTCCACCCAAAATATTTTGTCCGCCGCCAACGCTGTCATTGCTCGAAATGAAGGCCGCCGCGCCAAGAACCTGTGGACGGCATCAGGGGATGGCGCACTGATCACGGTTGACGCAGCAGATTCGGATCGAGACGAAGCGCGTTTCATCGTTTCAGAGATGGAAAAGCTATCGGCAGCCGGCACCCGCTGGGCAGATATTGCCGTCTTCTACCGGACGAACTCGCAATCACGAGCAATCGAAGAACTCTTGGTTCGCCAAGGCATTCCCTACCGAGTCGTTGGGGGTACTCGCTTCTACGAGCGCGCAGAAATTAAAGATGCCTTGGCCTACCTTCAGGTCATTTCAAACCCCGACGACACGGTTGCGCTGCGGCGGATCATCAACACTCCTCGTCGTGGGATTGGCGCCAAGGCTGAAGCCGACCTCATCGCTCACAGTGATCGCTATGGGATTTCAATGGGCGCGGCCGCCCGGGATTGCTGGATTTCTCAGGGCCGAGGCCTCGGAGAAGCAGAAGGGACCGGCCTGACCTTGGCGGAACTTCCCAAGGAAGAAGCTGAGGAAACGCGAGGCGGCGTGGCCGGGCTGAGCCCGCGCGCGGCCTCGGCAATCGGTGATTTTTGGGGACTGATCGAAGCCATGCGGCGTGCCGAACAAGCAGGCGCAAGCGCAGCGGAAATTCTCGAAGAAGTCTTGGACCGAACGGGGTATCTTGCGACTTTGCGACGTTCCCAAGATCCGCAAGACGCCTCGCGAGTGGAAAACCTTGCCGAATTACACGCGGTTGCATTGGACTATGTGCAGACCAGTGGCGAGGTCGGCTTGGCAGGATTCCTTGAGCGTGTTGCCCTGGTTGCTGACTCGGATCAACTTCCCGAGGAAGAAAGCGGAAGCGGGCAGGTCACGCTCATGACGGTTCACACCGCAAAGGGCCTGGAATTTCCGGTCGTCTTCGTGACGGGCATGGAGGATGGGACTTTCCCGCACCAACGCTCGCTGGGTGACCCCGAAGAATTGGCAGAAGAACGCCGTTTGGCCTATGTCGCCATCACGCGCGCCCGCAAGCAGCTTTACCTGACGCGCGCTGCCGTGCGAAGCGCGTGGGGAGCACCTCAGGAAATGCCTCCTTCGCGATTCTTGGATGACATTCCCGTCGAACTCCTGGATATTCGTCGATCCTCAACCTCCATGGAACGCCTGCGCGGTGGATACGGCGGTGGTTCCGGATACGGTTCGGGTGGCTATGGCGGTTACTCGGGTTCCGGTTACGGTTCCTCGTATGGGGGCAGGTCTGGGGGCTATGGCTCAGACTACGCAGATTACGGATACTCGCGCCGTGATGATGACGGTGGTCCCGTCTTTGGTGGGCGCAGTGGCGGATCCGGTAGCAGTGATGGCGGCCCGCTTGCCGGCCGAGGCCTGGGCGGAAAACGCGGCGTGCCAGCAGCGCGAACTGCAGTTTCGCGGCCAACGGGCGCAAGCGCTCCGAAAAACACACTTAACCCAGAGGAAGTGCGGGTGGGGGATCGCGTCCGTCACGCAACTTTGGGTGAAGGTACGGTCATCGGCCTCGAAGGGGCGGGGGAGCGCACCATCGCGCAAGTCGCCTTCGCATCGGCTGAAAAACGCCTGTTGCTGCGGATGGCCCCCATGGAAAAGATCTAGTCGCGGTAGGCTTAAGGAAGTTGCGCGCCACAGTTCACGTGGTAACCGCGCAAGGCAGCGCCTTCGGGCACAAAGTGAAGGGACACAATGGATCTCTACGAATACCAAGCACGGGAGTTATTCGCTGCTCACGGCGTCCCCGTACTTGCGGGAATCGTTGCACGCACCCCAGATGAGGCCTACGAGGCAGCGCAGAAGCTGCTGGCCGACAACGACCTTCTGGTGGTCAAGGCCCAAGTCAAGATCGGCGGCCGCGGCAAGGCTGGTGGCGTAAAGCTGGCTCGCAGCGCAGAAGAAGCGCGCGAAAAGGCCGAAGCAATCTTGGGCATGGATATCAAGGGACACACCGTCCACTCGGTCCTCATTGCTGCGGGCGCGGATATCGCCGAAGAGTTTTACTTCTCGATCCTGCTGGATCGCTCCGAGCGCCGCGAGCTTGCACTGTGCTCGGCACAGGGCGGCATGGATATTGAAACCCTGGCGCGCGAACACCCCGAGGCTTTGGCCCGCGTTGGCCTGGACCCCAAGGTTGGCATCGATGAAGACGTTGCCGCCCAGATCTTGGGCGAGGCCGGTTTCAACCGTTCGCACGTTGAGAAGCTTGCCCCCGTTCTGGTTCAGCTTTGGGATACCTACCGAGGCGAAGACGCCACCCTGGTTGAGGTCAACCCCTTGGTCCTGACCGAGCAGGGCGATGTTCTGGCGCTGGATGGCAAGGTGTCGCTGGATAACAATGCTGCTTTCCGTCACCCCGAACATGCGGCTTTTGCCGATAAGTCTGCGCAGGATCCGCGCGAGGCCATGGCAAAGGAAGCTGGACTGAACTACGTGCGCTTGGAAGGCCAAGTCGGCGTGATCGGTAACGGTGCCGGCCTGGTTATGTCCACCTTGGACGTTGTTGCCTTGGCCGGTGAAGAGTGGGGAGTGAAGCCCGCGAACTTCCTGGACATCGGTGGCGGTGCCTCGGCAGAGGTTATGGCAAAGGGCTTGGACGTCATCCTTGGTGATGATCAGGTTCGCTCTGTCTTCGTCAATGTTTTCGGCGGAATTACCGCCTGCGATCAAGTCGCTCGCGGAATCGTGGGTGCTTTGGAAGCCCTGGGAGATGCCGCCTCGAAGCCCCTGGTCGTGCGCTTGGACGGCAACAAGGTTGAGGAAGGCCGTGCAATCTTGGCTGCTGCCGCACACCCCCTGGTTCACATGGAAGAAACAATGGATGGCGCAGCGCGCCGCGCCGCCGAACTGGCCGCGAACGCCTGAGACGGGAAGGGACTGAAAACTCATGAGTATTTTTATTGATTCCACTTCGCGCGTCATTGTTCAGGGAATGACCGGCTCTGAAGGCCAAAAGCACACGACCCGTATGCTGGCTGCCGGCACGAATATCGTCGGCGGTGTGAACCCGCGCAAGGCTGGCACTTCTGTGACCTTCCACGTTGAGCCTTACGGTCCGGGCGCTGAAAACCGCGCTGCCGGTGATGTTGAGGTTCCCGTGTTTGGAAGCGTCGCACAGGCACGCGAGGAAACCGGTGCGAATGTTTCGGTTGTTTTCGTGCCCCCGGCATTTGCTAAGGCCGCGGCCATCGAAGCCATTGATGCTGGAATTGAAACCCTGGTCGTCATCACCGAAGGTATCCCCGTTCAGGACTCGACCGAATTCGTTGACTACGCGCTTGAACGCGGGGTCCGTCTGATCGGCCCGAACTGCCCCGGAATCATCAGCCCCGGACAATCCAACGTCGGCATCACCCCCGCAGATATCACGGGGCCTGGTCGACTGGGTTTGGTGTCTAAGTCGGGTACCTTGACCTACCAGCTCATGTACGAGCTGCGCGATCTGGGCTTCACTACCTGCATTGGTATTGGCGGTGACCCGGTTGTGGGAACCACCCACATCGATGCTCTGGAAGCTTTTGAAAACGACCCCGATACCGACCTGATTGTGATGATCGGTGAGATCGGTGGCGACGCCGAAGAACGCGCCGCAGCGTGGATCTCCGAGCACATGACCAAGCCGGTTGTCGCCTACATCGCGGGCTTCACGGCCCCCGAAGGTAAGACCATGGGCCACGCGGGCGCGATCGTGTCGGGAAGCTCCGGCACGGCCTCGGCAAAGGCAAAGGCGCTGGAAGCGGTTGGCGTGAAGGTCGGTCGCACCCCTTCGCAGACTGCGATTTTGGCACGTGAGGCGCTGGCTGCTCGATGAGTGAGGATCCCACCGCGCGCACGACGGTCACAACAGTTTCCGCCCGCCCGACCATCCGCGTTGCCCTCCCGCAGGGGTGGGCGCGCTCGATGCTGTCCGGGATCGAGGCGGCTCTGCTGGGTTGGGCCCTGGTTGTTGTCCCGACCCTGATCGCCTACGCCGCGGTGTCCTCTAACCAGTGGATGGTGTCCACCACCTGGGAGGACGCCTTCCACTTTGCCTCTGACCTGTGGGGTGCTTCCCTTGGAGCGCGAGTGGTCTCTGGGGAGGTCTCCTATCGCGCGGTGCCCCTGCTGTTTGTGCTGCTCTTGATTGGCCTGACCAAGCTGCTCCTTCTGCAGGGACGACGTTTTTCCCCTGCGTCGCAATGGATGGCAATCCCCGGTTTCACCGTGACCGCATTGCTTTTGGCCGGTGGAATTGGTACGCACGTGAGCGTGTGGGGCGCGCTTCCCCTGGCTATTTTGATCCCCTTGATTGCGGCCGCCTGGGAGGTCGCGCTTGCGCCAACGAGCCTTGAGCTTCGCTTCGAGCTACCCAGGTGGCTCAGCGTTGGGCTGCGCACGGGTTGGCGCGCATCGTGGGCTCTGGCGGTTTATGGCGGACTTTTCCTGCTGCTTTCGGTGATCGTCTCCTGGTCGCAGATCCGTGGAATTCACGAGCTTTTACTGCCGACTTCCATGGTTGATTCGATCATGATCGTCCTTGCGCAGCTGTTGTTCATTCCCAACGCAATTGTGTGGGCACTGTCGTGGCTTTCCGGTCCCGGTTTTTACCTTGGTAGCGATGCCTTGCATTCGCCGACTTCTGCTCCCGTTGGGCCGATCCCGGCAATTCCGCTTTTCGGAGCGACCCCCTCAAGTGCCCCCGGCAACTGGGTGATCTTTGCGCTGATCGTATTCGGCGTAGCGCTTGGTGTGTACCTGCGCCTGCGTAAGGGCAGTGAATCACTTCTTGATGATCTGTACCAGGGCGGAATCGCAGCTGCGGTAATTGCAGCCGTTTACTTGGTGACTTCCTTGGGTTCGGCCGTGGTTTTGGGAAATGGCCGCCTGGCTTTCCTTGGACCCCGCATGTCCCTTTCCGCGCTGTGTCTTTTTGCCGAGGTGACGCTTGGGATCCTGCTGACCGTGGCGCTTTCACACCCGGTGAGCGTGGCGTGGGCGCGTGAGCTTGTAGGCGCTGGGAAGGCTCGCGTGCGTGAGCATCGTCATCCCGAGGCCCCAGTCGGGGGAATAGCGCCCGCGGAACTTGCCCCCGAGGCACCCCGTGAGGACGTGCCCGTCGAGGAAGCTCAGCCAGCGGAGGAGTCTGCTGAAGAGGCCGAGGTGGCCTCGGCCTCGGAAGAAGAGGACGCACCCCGCAACTAAACCAACCCGGGTGTGGGGGAGTGCTCGCTGGTTGGCCTCGTCGAAGAGGCTACGAAGCAGGTAGCATGGTGGGGTGACTTCAGCTGATCTTCATCCCGTCCTTGTTGTCGATTTTGGCGCGCAGTACGCCCAGCTCATTGCTCGTCGCGTGCGCGAAGCCAGCGTCTATTCGGAAATCGTCCCGCACACCATGCCGGTCACCGAAATGCTCGCGAAGGAACCCGCAGCAATTATTCTTTCCGGCGGCCCCTCATCTGTGTATGAAGAGGGTGCTCCTTCCATTGATCCCGCGATTTTCGCCGCGGGTGTGCCGGTTCTGGGAATCTGCTACGGCTTCCAGACCATGGCCCACGCACTGGGCGGAACCGTGGGACGCACGGGAACCCGCGAGTACGGGCACACCGACGCCTCTGTTTCTGAGCAATCCTGCCTGTTTGACGGCACTCCCGACGATCAGGTCGTGTGGATGAGCCACGGCGACGCCGTTCAGGGCGCGCCCGAAGGCTTCACCGTCACCGCATCGACTGCAGAGACTCCGGTTGCAGCTTTCGAATGCGCCGAGCGTCGCCTCTACGGCCTGCAGTGGCACCCTGAGGTTGGGCACTCGCAGTTCGGCCAGGACGCGCTGAAGAACTTCCTCTACAAGGGCGCAGGAATTGAGCCCACGTGGACGCCGGGCTCGATTGTCGACGAGCAAGTCGCAAAGATCCGCGAGCAGATCGGTGACGCGCAGGTGATTTGTGCGCTTTCCGGTGGTGTGGATTCCTCCGTGGCCGCGGCGCTTGTTCACAAGGCTGTTGGCGATCAGCTCACCTGTTTCTTCATCGATCACGGCCTGCTGCGTGCGGGCGAGCGTGAGCAGGTTGAAAACGACTACGCACGTGGCATGGGCATCCGCGTCATCACCTGCGACGAGTCTGAGCGCTTCTTGTCCGCTCTGGCCGGTGTTACCGACCCTGAAACCAAGCGCAAGATCATCGGTCGCGAATTCATTCGCTCTTTCGAGGCCGCCCAGAAGCAGGTCATCGAAGAGGTTGGCGCTGCCGGCGGTGAAGTGAAGTTCCTGGTCCAGGGCACCCTGTACCCCGATGTCGTTGAGTCCGGCGGCGGCGAGGGCGCTGCGAACATCAAGAGCCACCACAACGTGGGCGGCCTGCCCGAGGACATGACCTTCGAGCTGGTTGAACCCCTGCGCACTCTGTTCAAGGACGAGGTTCGTGCGGTTGGTCGCGAGCTGGGCTTGCCCGACTACCTGGTGAACCGCCAGCCCTTCCCGGGTCCCGGCCTGGGTATTCGTATCATCGGCGAGGTCACTCGTGAGCGCCTGGATATCCTGCGCGCCGCGGACCTGATTGCCCGCGAGGAACTGACCGCTGCTGGCTTGGATCAAGAGATCTGGCAGTGCCCGGTTGTGCTGCTGGCTGATGTTCGTTCCGTTGGTGTTCAGGGTGATGGCCGCACCTACGGTCACCCGATCGTGCTGCGTCCCGTGTCCTCTGAGGACGCGATGACGGCCGACTGGACGCGTTTGCCTTACGACGTGCTTGCTCGTATCTCCACGCGCATCACGAACTCTGTTGCTGAGGTCAACCGCGTGGTTCTGGACGTCACGTCCAAGCCCCCGGCAACCATTGAGTGGGAGTGACGCTCTCCTTCACCTGAGCGTATAGACTCAGAGCCCCGGCCTCGTCCCTGATTCGTGGGACGAGGCCGGGGCTCGTTTCGGTACCGCTGTAGTTCACGTTTACGACAAGTAAGTCAAAAACCCACAGACATGTGTGATCTGGAGCTGCTTGTTCACGCAAGGAAGCGAGAATACTGATCATAAGGACAAGCGTGGTCGCCCCGCCGCCCAGACGACGCGGTCCTTCAACTTGTATTGGTGAGACTCCACAATCTCCTGATCGGGTTACGTTGTCTGGAACCACCTGTTTCAGCCTCTTGCCCATTAACTGCCGTCGATGCGGCTGACCGCGCCGCACGTCGAAGTCTGCGAGCTTGCTCCGGCACTCCTCGGCTGTGCACAGCGGCACCCGACCTGCGCCTCCGTAGCAACGCGGCTGTCGACATTGACGTGTCGCGCAGTCACGGTCATGACGATACGAGTAGAATCGACAATGTGACATTCTGACCCGGGTCTTTCTGTCCGCTCGACCCTCAGCTGAGGAGGTCAATGTTGATCCAACAAGATTCGTGGGATCTAGGAGTGCGCGTCGTCGCTTCGCCTGCCCGGAGCAAGATTGGCTTGAGCGCATGATTAATGGGGCAGCTAATGCTACCGATGAAGAACGAGTACCGCTGATCGAAGCGGTTCAGCGACTTGTTCGGGGTGGCTGGGACGAACTTGAGAGTTCGATTGTTACTTATGGCGCACCGATCTGTGTTAAAGGCACGCGTTCGATTGTACGCTGCCACTTTCTTCGAAGTGACGCTTTGGGCGTCCCTCGCCTCAAGGCGCTAGCGCAGCAGCTTGCGAATCAAATCGTCAACTACTGCATCCCACGGACGGAAATTCAGAAGGTTGGGGAACTATCTCTGGACAGGCAGATTCCGGAGATTACTCGCATGACAAACGAAGCGGCACGTCTATTCACTCAGACACAGGTTAATACAGGGGAGGGCGCGGAGCTACTTCTGTATGCGTTACTTGAGAAAGAGCTCCAGATACCGCAGATCCTTAGCAAGATGTCTCTAAAGACGAGTCCCGAGGTGCAGTATCATGGCGCTGACGGAGTCCATGCGAAGCTCCTTGATAACGGAGATCTAGCTGTCTATTGGGGTGAAGCGAAGCTCTACGAGTCGGTTCAAGGGGCGATGACAGATTGCATGGACAGTATTGCGCCGTATCTGTTGGGCACCGCTTACGAGCAGGATGTCTTCCTGATCCGGCACTACGCCGACGCTGGAAACGCGGAGGTGACGACCCGGCTGCTCGAGTATTTCAATAACAACTCGGTCCTTTCGGCGAATGTTGAGATGCGTGGTGCTTGTCTTATTGGGTTTGTGCATGAGAACTATCCAAAGCTTCCACGTGAAGAAGAATCTGTGAAGGCCGAACTTGATAAAGCAATAAGTAGCTGGGCGGAATCCACAAGGAAGCGCCTTGGGAATCGTTCCCTGACTGAACATGCTGTTGAAGTCTTCTTCTTCCCAATGCCATCTGTCGAGGAGTTTCGAAAGGCGATCAAGGCGGAGCTTCGGATCGAGGTCAAGTCGTGAGCGAGTTTTCTGATCGGGTGCTTGCCCTTAGCCGATTCCGTGCTGGACTTGAACAGATAGCGGTCAGTTCGGTAAGGGCAGATGTGCCGTTGGTAGACGACTCCGCTACTCCTACCCCTGAGCCCGACTGGGCTTTCCTCTTGGTGTGTGCGAGTGCGCTAACAGCAGAAATGAATGAGGCTGCGCAGGAGGCTGTGCTGCGTGTTGCGCAAGGCTGTCTGCGGTCGAGCCAAAGTACCGACGAGCAACGGGCCGCCGCCATTCTTCTACTAGATCGTGTGGGGAATCAGCCAGCAATCGCTCTGGCGCGAGACCGTGACGAAAGCATCCTGTCGTCGATCGAAGCAAACTCGTCGACACTTGTCCTTGATGCGCTTTGCCGTCGCGCCGAACTAACGGTGACGCTTCCGAGTGGCGACGTTATTGACGTCAATCCCTTTCAAAAGACGTTCTGGGAACTCGCTTCCACCAATGACTGGGTCAGTGTATCTGCACCGACATCCGCAGGTAAGTCGTACATCATCCGCGAGTGGATGTTCGCGGAACTGCGAGGGGCGACGCCTGCGCGACTCGTGTACATAGCACCCACTAGAGCCCTCGTTGAGGAGGTTAGCGAGGTCTTCCGATCCAAAGTGGATGACAGTGTGGGTGTTCACACCCTCCCGTGGGACCCTGAAATTACTCGCTTCGAGCGACAGGTGTTCGTCCTCACGCAAGAGCGTCTTCACCTGCTGCATCAGCGGTTGCCGCAGTTTACACCATCGGTGATCTTTGTAGACGAAGCGCAGAAGATCGCCGATGGCACTCGCGGGATACTGCTAACGCAGGTGCTTGACGAAGCCCTTCGTCGGGACCCAACTGTTCGGTTAGTATTCGCAAGTCCTTTGTCAGCCAACCCTGGTGTACTCCTGGATTCCGCATCTTCACACGAGCGCAAGGCTGCGCTTGTCGGCGAGACGGTGACGGTGAATCAGAACCTCGTCTTCGTCAACCAGGTCCGCCGGAAGCCGCGACGCTATTCGCTCTCACTCGTATACGAGGGAGACGAGCGGGAGGTTGGTGAGATAGAGCTACCCCTTGCTCCAGATAGCGTTGGGCAGAAAGTTCCTCTCATCGCTGCCGCGATTGGGGGTGTCTCCACGGGGAACCTTGTTTTTGCGAACGGGCCGGCTGAAGCGGAGAAGTTTGCGAGAACCATATTCGATGCTCTAAGGGAAGAGCCCGCGATAGAATCGGATATCGTCGAAGAATTGGTCGACTTTTCCAAAGGTGTCGTGCACGAGAGGTTTCAGCTCGCTGAGTTTGCCAAGCGGGGTATCGCGTTCCACTACGGTGATATGCCCCTCGTACTCAAGGCGAAGGTGGAGGAGCTATTCAAGCGAGGAGAGATCAGATACCTGGTATGCACTTCCACTCTTCTTGAGGGAGTCAATCTGCCGTGCCGAAACCTTTTCGTGCGTGCTCCGCGTAAAGGGCAGAAGATGCATATGCCTATGCCAGACTTCTGGAATCTGGCCGGAAGAGCTGGAAGATGGGGCACTGAGTTCCAGGGGAACATATTCTGTGTCGATACATCAGATGCGAAGGCTTGGCCTGAGAAGCCCGCGAGACGAGAGCGATCATTGATCGTTCCTGCGGCAACTGCGACGCTTTCCGATGTAGCTAGCGTGATCGAATATATCGACCGTGGTGCACACAAAGCTGATCGTAACACGCCTCCGGAGCTTGAATCAGCCTTCAACTGGCTTGCTGGTCGTTTCATATCCGACGGGAATCTGGTTGGACTTCATGGTGTTGCCTTAAAGCTGGAAGAGACCGATCAGATCGCTGAGGCACTTGGGCGCGTAACGCCAACTCTCCGGCTTCGCCCAGACCTTGTGAAGAAGCATGCAGGCATCAGTCCGATGTCGATGCAGCGCCTCTTGGATGCGGTCTTAGCGAACGGTCACCCCGAGGAACTTGCTCTCGTTCCTCCAACTAGTGATGATGCGTTCGATGAGTACAAGACCGCGCTGGAATATGTTGCTGAATATCTGGGCGGATCGTTCGAGCCGGAGTCTCGTCGCTCGTCGCTTGCACGTCTCATCGTTTACTGGATGAGGGGCGTACCTCTTAGCGTCATCATTGACAACCGTGCGAGGTGGCTACGCACTCAAGGCCAAGAGGTCTCCTATCCGAAATTGATCCGCAAGGTGATGGCAGACGTAGAGGACATCGCGCGTTTTGAGGCGCCAAGGTACCTATCCTGCTATGCCGATGTTGTGGCGCAAGCGGCGGAAGAACTTGGTCGGCAGATAAACGTGGATACCGTCGATATCGAGATGATGCTTGAACTCGGGGTGCCACGGCCAACTGACATGTCCTTCATCTCGATTGGGTTGTCAAGGGCAACTACTCGCGCCATTGCGGAGTTTGTTATGGACCCTGCTCTTTCTCCTGCGGCTTGCACAGCTTGGATCGAGAATGTTGACGTAGAGCAGCTTGAACTGCCTGCCTTCGCTGCACGCGAGATCATGATGCAACGACAACGCCTTTCCGAGCGACGCTGGCGAGTAGATTAGTTTGCCGGCACTGTCTCTGTGGCGTGGGCCGGAAGCGGACCAAAACCATGTAAGCCAGGCGTGTTATGGCGCGCTCTGTATGATCCGCGACTTGGAAATGGTCAAGTCCTGTGGAGTGATGTAATCGTTTTGTGTCCTTCGGGTTGGGTTATGCGCTGAGTTGGAGTGTGGGTTCTTCTTGTTGGGTGTGGCCTGGTCTGGTTTTGTGGACCGGGTGTTTTGAGGCTTGTTGGTTGTTATTGGTGGTGTTGTGCCCATTGGCGTGCGTGTTGGTTGGGTGAGAGCCATCCCAGCGCGCTGTGGGGGTGGTCTTCATTGTGGCGGCGCGACCAGGCGCCGATCAGGGCGTGCGCGTGATCGAGGTCCTCGAACATGTTGTCCTCGAGGAGTTCGTCGCGCATGCGGTTGTGCAAGGACTCCACGAATCCGCCCAGCCAAGGCTGGCCCGGGGGTATGAATGCTTGTAGCGTGTTGTGCTCGCTGGCCCAGCCTCCCACGGCTGCGGCGATGAATTCAGGCCCCGTTATCGGCGCGCAGCACCTGGGGTGCACCACGTGCCAAGACAGCCAGGTCAAGCATGTCGATCACGTCGACGGCTCTCATGCGCCGCTCAACGCGCAAAGCCAAGTGCTGGCGCGTGAACTCAACAATGACGTGACAGACCTTAAAGACACGCCCCTTCCAGTCCGAGTCGAACTGGAAATCAATGGCCCACACCTGCCCAGGAGCGCTAGCCCGCACCAGGTGCTGCAGGTGCGGCGCGGTGCGGGGCTTGTGGGCTTTGCGCGCTCGCACGCGCAGTCCTTCGGTGCGCCACAAGCGCCGGAACGTATCACGCCCCACAACAATGCCCTCACTCTTGGCCCGCGCCCAGGCACGTTTATAGCCCCACCGTCGATGCGTGGCGGCAAAATCGTTCATCCACTGGCGTACAGGCCCATGATCACGCAGCGTTTTCATCCCGCCCGCCGCGCGGATGCGGCAATACGCTGACCGCGACAGCCCGGCAACGCGCCTGCGCAAGGCGCTGAGAAAACCCCTGGCCGATCAGCTGGTTCACAGCGTCGTGCCTGCGCGCCGGGCTTAGAAGTTTCCCTCTGCGAGCTCTCGCAACGCTGCCTTTTCCAGCTCTGCTTGTCCCAGCAACTGTTTCAAGCGCGCGTTTTGCTCACACAACTCATGCAGTTCCTTGGCCTCACTACGACTCATCGACCCATAACGCTGGCGCCACCGACGAAGCCTTCACCCCCAACAGAGGAGACTGGGCAGAACTACGCCACTATTCCCCACAGCTCAACGCCGAACGCCTTAGCCAGGTCGAACACTTCAACCAGCAACTGAGACGCAACCTCGCCGCGAAAGTGCTCAAGTGATCCGAGAACTGGAAGACCACAAAGCAGCACTACGGGAGCAAATAAGAGAACTGCGAAGCAGGTTCATCCATAACGGTCGAGCAAGTCAGATCGACTATGCGCTGATGGACCAGTACGCCGACATCAAGGTAGCCATCGAGAAACTTAATCTCACCAACCAGCAATGCTTGCGCCGAGAGGAACTCAACGCGGCTCGGGATGAAGCCAAGACCGCCATGATGCAGTCGCAAGCGGAGATCTACCTACGCCAACAAGAAACCATCAATACAGAATTAGCCCGCATCGCCGACATCCTGCATGAGAAAACAGCTCCCGTCCTAACCTTCACCAACAGCAGCGAGTACACCTACGAGATCCCCGGAGACGACGGCGCAGGCTCGAAGTTCATGTCACTAGCCATGTTCGACCACGCAATCTTGAACCTGACCGAACTGCCAATCCTCATCCACGACACCCCGGTCTACACCGAAATCTCCAAAGAACGCACCGCGCACCTCATCCGCCTGGGTGTCAACCACACGAAGCAGACCTTCATCGCACAAGGCAGCCCAGACGCGATCCTGCCCGAAATCCAGGGAGAGACTGGCAAGCACACCATCATCAACCTCGCTGATGGCAACCAGTCACTTTTCGGCTACCTCAGCAACCTCGAGCCCGAAGAACGCACATTCGGCATCCCTGCGGGCGACCTGCCCAAGTGCGAGCCGAAGTGCTAGGAGCCTAAGGAGAGCAAGGTTTAGACCGATACTGAGGATTCTCTATTTGATGATGACTGGCTACGCGGTAAGTAGAAATGTCGCACTTCTGGGAGCGAGAAGGCAAGACTCAACAACCTGAAGGTTGGCGGATTCGACGTACTGCGCGAGTATGGTCGCCTGGCACGGCATCCTCCAGTAATTTGGGATTAGACATAGAGAGCGTTCGAGCAACCACCTGCTTGACGATCAGAGAGACGAAGACGGAGGATGGGATATGGGCAAGCAGCGCCTTGAATTGACCTGGTATAACAAGGACAAGGCACTCATCCCCACCGAAATAGGCATGTATGGGTACACCTGGGTGGACCCGTCCGATCCTCGCTACTGTGAAACCCACACGCTGGTCATGGACGAGTACGTCGCTGGGGTGCAGTCACCCAAGAGCGATGAGTTCGAATACTCAGAGCGAGCCGACCTCGCACCTCAGACTGACAACCTCATGATCCTGGGGGAATCGGGAGATGTCCTCGAAGCTCTCACGCGCGTGCCAGAGCTCGCTGAAAAGTATGTTGGCAAGGTCAAGCTTGTTTACATCGACCCGCCGTTCAACACACAACAAGCCTTTGCATCTTACGACGATGCTCTGGAGCACTCGGTCTGGCTCACAATGATGAGAGACCGCCTGCTTCACCTAAGGAAGCTTCTTTGTGAAGGCGGTTCAATCTGGGTACATCTTGATGATGTGGAAAACCACCGGATGAGGCTTCTTCTCGACGAAGTATTCGGTGCGAGTAGTTACGTTACGGATGTGTGCTGGCAGAAAGTCTCTTCGCCGAGCAACAACTCCCATTCGATTCCGATGCTCACTGACTCAATATGTGTCTACTCTAAAGGTAGATTCTTTCCGAATCGACTTCCTCGCACAGCCTCTGCCGACAGGAACTACTCTAACGAGGACAACGATCCGAGAGGCCGCTGGGCGACAGACAACCCGTGCGCCAGACACAATGTGGGGCGTCGCCAGCACCCTGGAGTGTATGGAATCCAACATCCAATAACCGGTGAGATGCTTTATCCCCCAGCCAATAGCAACTGGCGTCTTGAGCAAGCACGAATTCTCGAGATTCTACAGGGCTGGGCTCCCTATGAATATGGCCCAGTTACCGAAGAAGAACTCCAGAGGCGCGCAGAAATTGAAGGCGCCAATGTTGAATTGCGTTCTGATGTTCTACCTTTGGTTGTCGCAGGGTGGTCGGCTACAACAGCTGAGAAGGCTCGCGAGCGATACAGTGCGGGGAACTGGCCAGAATTCATGATCACTGATGGCGGAACTGGCGGATTCCGTTACAAGCGTTACTTACGTGACGTCTCAGGGAAATCTCTTCTTCCTCCGGGATGTCGGATCTTCGGATAATGCTAAGAAACAGATCGGCAAGCTCTTCCCTGGAGTCGTTCCTTTTACTACTCCCAAGCCAGAGCCTTTGTTGGAGAGAATTATTCATATCGCATCCGACCCTGGCGACATAGTCATCGACGTTTTCGGAGGTTCTGGAACGACCGCTGCTGTCGCCCAGAAGATGGGTCGTCGGTGGGTGACATGTGAGTTACTCCCGTCAACCTTCGAAACTTTCACTCGCCCTCGCCTCGAAAAGGTCGTACGAAACGAAGACCCCACCGGAGTCACATTTACCAAGGACCGACGCCTTAAAGAAGGTGCGTTTTTACCTGAAGATTTTTCAACCGATCATCTGCAGGATGCAACCAAATTGCTAAATGCCCTGGCAAAGATTGATGAACTCCCAGAAGCAAGTTTCGAAGCAATCCGCGAAGTGAAGTCACTGATCGCTACCAAGCCATCAAACGTTCTGAACTGGCGTGGCGGTGGCGGCTTCCAGGTCGCTCACCTGTCACCTACATGCTTCGATGTGGATGAGGAGCTCGGTCAGGTGACCCTCACTGAGGCCGCTACAGGCGATGTGCTTGTGGAATCTGTAGCGGCCAATCTTGGCTTCCATTTGTTGCATCCTGATGATGACACAGTGTTCGAGGGTAGGCGTGGCCGCACCCTTTTGAAGGTGTATGAAGGTGTTGTTGATGCAGACAGCGCTGCCGCATGGTTGAGCGAGCTCGAGGATGGTGAATCGTTGCTTATCGCTGCTCTGGGTATCGCTGATGGGGTGAACAAGGAGCTGCGACGCTTCGGTAAGGGTTGTAAGGCGATTGTCATCCCTGAGGATCTCTTTACCTTCAATGCAGGCGAGGAGGAGTAGGGGCGATGAATAAGCGGCTGAACATCTTCTTTGACCAGACCGAACTCGACTCGGTGGCATCTGACTTCGATCTGCGTGCCCCGAATAAGCGTGCGTTGCGTGCTCTGATTCTGGCGTTGACTGACGATGACGACTTTGACCGTCACACCACGCAGGTGATGAACCTCGCCACCGGTGTGGGCAAGACCTACCTCATGGCGGCGTTTGTTGAGTACCTGCGCCGCCAGGGCGTCGGTAACGTCATGATCGTCACTCCGTCGCTGACGGTGCAAACGAAGACTGTGCAGAACTTCTCTGCGGGTTCGAAGCGCTATATCCGGGGCGCTGCTGTTCCCCCGGAGGTTGTGACTCCGCAGGACTATTCAGCATGGAGGGTTTTTCGCGCCAATCCGCAGCTGATGGCTGGCAGCGGAAACGACCCTGCCATGGCGTTTATCTTCAATATCCAGCAGCTCATAGCTCCCAAGAGCCTGGACGGCGATACGAAGAAGGCGACCGACAAGGCCGCCGCCATGCGCGTACGTAAGTTCGTTGAGGATAGCGGCAGTCTGTTCGACTACCTGCAGAACCTTCCTGATTTGGTGGTCATTGCGGACGAGTCTCATCTGTATGGCACCAGCGCAAAGGCGTTCAATGCGGCATTGAAAGAACTTGATCCTGCAGCGACTATCGGGTTGACAGCCTCTGCGCAGCGCGATGATCACGTCGTGTTCACGTATCCGCTCTACCAGGCGATCTCAGACCAGTTTGTGAAGACCCCGGTGCTCGCGTTCCGCAAGAGTGGGTATGGGGAAGATGAGGCTAGCGAGGAACAGCAACTTCGTGACGCGGTCGCCCTACTCAAGTACAAGCAGGATGCTTACGACGGATACACGGCTGAACAGAACATTCCTCACCTGAACGCGGTTCTGTTTGTAGTGTGTGCCGACGTTAACCATGCCACCCAGGTTGCCGAGTTGCTGCGTTCCGGGGAGTACTTCAACTCCCAACTCGCGGTTCTGCAAGTCGATAACGAACACAATGACGCAAGCACCCTTGATTTACTCGAACGGCTAGACGAACCCACATCACCCGTGAGGGCCGTGGTGAGCGTCAACAAGCTCAAGGAAGGCTGGGATGTCAAGAACATTGCCGTTGTCGTGACCTTACGGGCGATGGCGTCTGAAGTTCTCACCCAGCAGACCATGGGTCGTGGTCTGCGTCTGCCGTTTGGTAAGTACACCGGTGTTTTCCACATCGACCAGCTCGACATCATCAGCCATCACTCGTTTGTCGAATTGCTCGAGAATGAGGACGTTCTCAACCAGTTCGGTCTTGACGAAGCGGTTGATCCTGAAAAGCAGGCAGCAGTCCGTCAATCCATCCAGCAAACAGTTACCCCAGTTGCACCTGGCGGTGGCAGTACTCCTGGTACCTCTCCGCAATCGGGCGCTGCAGCAGTCTCTGGTTCCTCGAATGCTCAGGGCTCTACTTCTGCTTCCGACAACACCCAGACCGGAGGTGAAGTTGAGTTGAGTGGAACCGGTCGACCTGGTAACCGGTGTGCCGCTGATCAACCCACGGTCTTGGTCACTGCATTCGATTCCGCGGTTGAGGAACTTTTCGGTCAATCTCCACTAAGCGGACCGACACCGATAAATCGAGGACAAGGCTTTGAGGACGTGTCAGTTCTCTTCCCGAAGGTGTTCTTGGAACCGGTCGAGCCTGACTTCGAGCTGCACAAGATCCCCACCTCCATGATCCAGGACGCCGCGCGTCGAGTTGCGAACAGTGGCGAGATCTTGGTTCGCAAAGAGATCAAGAAGTCCAAGCTGCGTCGCCTGACCTCCGTAGACGTCGAGACCGCCGAGGTGGACTCAATTCGTATCGATGACGACAAGGTGCGCGACGAACTCGTTCGCTTCGTCATGAAGCAAAGAGTTGTCCCCACAACACCGGTGTCCAAGCGATCAGCGCAACGCTCTCTCGTACCAACGTTCATGAGCGAGGTGCGTCTGGATCACTGGACAGTGAAGGCCTATGCGAGTGCCGAACGCGAGTTGGGTACCTTGTTGCGCAACTACAGTACTGACTTGGCACGCCAACGTAGGTCCAGGATCATTGTTTCGCCATTGCCTCTACCTGCGGCTGGCCAGAGGTATCTGCCGTTAGGTGCACAAGTCTTAGATCGCGTGGAGACTAGCGCTGCGTTCCAGCGCGGCGGTTTCTATGGTGAGTGGCGTAAGAGTCTGTTTGAGGTCGAGTCTTTCGACTCCTTCTCCGGTGAGTACCAGCTTGCACGGTTGCTTGACACATCCCCACAAATCCGGTGGTGGTTGCGCCTACACACGCGCATGGGGGCATCCATCAAGTACAACCTGCACGACTCCTACTATCCAGACTTTGTCGCTCAGGACACCGACGGCGTGTACTGGATTATCGAAGGCAAGGACGCTCGTGGTCGTGTTGACGACACGGTGCAAGCCAAACGCTCCGCGGCAGAAGAAGTTGTCCGTTACCTCGTCACCATGGACGAATACGAAGATCAAACCTGGGGCTACCTCATCGCTTACGAAGACGACGTCGCTTCTTCCGACACATGGTCCGATCTCAAAGCCAAAGCGCAGCCGGTGGTGAACTGAGCAAGGCTGAGTTCTGACAAACCAGCCGTGCAATTGAAGGCTTATCAGCTTCCGCATACACGGCTAACACACCACTAACGGGTACGTCGCTGATAGCCGACTTGGGTGCATTTCTGCTCCCGAGTCGGCTATCGCCGCATCTGGCCCGCTTGGTCGCGGGCTCAATTCAGCCCTGTGGTTCGCCGGTTTTACCCTGAATTTCAGTGGTTTTTGGCATCGCTAAGCGATGAGCCCTTTGTATCAAAATCGGAGTGGTCACAGCTCCTTGTGCGGGATCGGGTTCGTTGCTCCTTAAATTTGCGAAGATTGTTGGTGTCGAAAATGTTGGATCATTTTACGGTCAGGAAATTAACCTCACGATATACAACTTGTGCCGGATCAATATGTTTCTGCGCGATGTGAATTTCTCCAATTTTGATATCGCGCGGGGAGTTACCCTCAGTGCACCAGCTCATTGGCATGCGCAGCTTTTCGACGCAATTGTCTCAAATCCGCCGTATTCCATGAAGTGGGAAGGGAGGACAATCCAGCGCTCATATCTGATCCGCGTTTGCTCCCGCTGGGAAACTTGCACCTCGCTCGAAAGTGGACCTGGCCTTCACTGGAGGGGTCTGGTTTTTTCAGACCGTTTGTTTTGAGAGGGTTGTTCTGAGTAGTCCCGGCTGCTTGTGGCCTGGAATACCTACGGCCCAGACCCTAGAACCCCAGCAGCCTTCGATAAATCGCCGCATCCTCATGAGAAAACACATCAAACACAACAACCATCGGGGACTGAGTCGCAGTGAGCCACTGATTGACCACGTCTACCGCGACCTCGGCAGCATCCTGCTTCGGGTAGCCAAAGACGCCCGTCGAAATACAACAGAACGCAAGCGAACCCATCCCGCTTTCCTGCGCCAAATCCAGGCAATTCAGGTACGAGCTCATCAGCTCAAAACGGTACATGTCCGCATTCGCACCGGCGGGTACAATCGGCCCGACCGTGTGAATCACTCGCTGCGAAGGCAAGTTATAGGCCCCCGTAATCTTCGCCCTGCCCGTCGGCTCCTCGTGGCCCTGCTCCTCCATGAGCTGTGCGCACTCTAGGCGCAACTGGACGCCCGCAAACGTATGAATCGCGTTATCAATACACGCGTGCCCAGGCTCCCAGCACCCCAGCATCTGCGAGTTGGCCGCGTTCACAATCGCATCCGACGCGAGCCTCGTCATGTCACCTCGCCACAGGCGAATGTTCGGGTGCAGGGGCGCGACCTCGGCCTCGTCAATGGAAACAACGCCATCCCCGGCAATCAACTCACTAAGCAGCTGATCCTGCAAAGCCAGCCACTGCGGCGAGGCGGGCATGGGCGGGCGCGTATTGACCAGTGCGCGGAACTGCTCCCACATCTCATCGACCCCGGTCGGCTCGGGCACCGGGATACCGCGCTCCTCGCACAGACCCGCAATCAGTGGGGTTAACAGCTCAAGCTTCCGACTGGGCCACATAAGCATTCCTTTTCTAAAAACGTGGGTTGGCAACAGTCTAGTTCCGCTGCGGTGATAGGTTAACGCTGTTTGAGCAGTATGTACGCGAACCCGGAAGACGCATGGGTTTTACCCTCTGACAGTCATCAGTGCCACCCGATTACCGCCAGTGGCGGTATAAATTGGCGGTATTTCCTCGGCAGATATGGAGTCCGACAATGAGGTACGCCAAGACGGTGGAATTGAAGGGCGGAGTGGAGCTTCTCGTGAGGAACGCCGTCGCCTCGGACGCCCGCGCGCTGCGTGAGACCACGCAACTCACCCATGCGGAGACCGACTACCTGCTGTCTTACCCGGATGAGCAGAGCTCCGACGATGAACAAGAGGCCCGTTCCCTAGAAGAGACAGAGCGCAGCAGCAACGAGGTTGAACTCGTCGCCATCATCGGCGGGCAGATCGTTGGAAGCGCTGGAGTTTCAGCAGTGCGCAGTCGGCGCAAGGTCGCGCACCGGGCGCGTTTCGGGATCAGTATCCTCAAGGAGTTCTGGGGGATGGGGATCGGTCGGGTGCTGATGGACGCGAGCATTGACTGTGCCCGGCGGGCGGGCTACACCCAGCTCGAACTCGAAGTGGTGGCGGACAACGAGCGGGCAGTGTCTCTGTATCGGCGCGCGGGATTCGTGGAATTTGGGCGCAACCCCCGGGGCTACAAGTCCGCGTCTGCGGGATACCAGGAGCTCGTGTACATGAGGCTGGAGTTGTAGCGCCCCGGAGTGTAGCTGGCGGTTACGTGTCTAGCTTGAGGAGCCTAAAACCCCAGTTCCTTTAGCCGAAACGAGTGGGGGCACCTTGATCATGTGCATGACGAACAGGCGTTCCATGTGTACCCCTTTGGCTCTCGGGGGCTCGCGTCGTTGGGCCCCATCTCCAGGATGCTGAGGAAAGAGACCCCTGCTGTCAGATTTGCAGCCGTTCACAGATACGATGAGCCCATGACGATCATGCTTGTGCCCCTGACTGATACCGAGCGTCCTGCGCTGATCGCGGAGTTTTAGGAATTTTTCGAGCACTTCCAGGGCAATCCGCAGGGATCCTTCGTGGGGGAGCGTCTCGCTGCGCGTGAGCAGCCTCTGTCTGGTCCCAGCGAGGGCAGTGCAACGGCGCAGCCGATTCTCCCACTGTCCGACATTGAAGAGTCCCTGAATGCGCCGGGAGCGCTCGCCTATCGCATCCTTGAAGACGGCGAAATCGTGGGCAACGTGATCCTCACTGTCGTCGGGCATCGAGGCGAGGTTCTCCTTTTCGCAATGAAGGCCTCGGTTCATTCCAGGGGAGTGGGGACGCGCGCCTGGTTCGCCATCGAGGCCGCCCACCCGCAGGTGAGGGAATGGACCCTGGTGACGCCCTATTTCGAGGTGCGTAACATCCACTTCTACGTCAACAAGTGCGGCTTCCACATCGTCGAGTTCTTCAACGAACATCACCCCGACACCTCGCATCTCCGCGGAGTGGGCGAGCCGATGGGCGAGGCCGACTACATGTTCCGCTTCGTCAAGCGCTTGGGCCGCTAGCGGCGCAGCCGCTCAGTCGACGTTCTCGACCTTATCGGTGTTCATGGTGGACCATCCCTGGTCGGTGTGTGGGCGCGCAAGCCCGCTCTCATTGCCGAGGCCGCGCTACGCCTCGTTAATGAAGTGGCCCTGAGTGGTGGGCTTACAAAGCTGCGCGACGAACTGTCGGCATTGGGCGGGACTGAGCGGATTGTCAGTGAGGTTGAGGAGATTCCCCGCTTGTAGGACCTGCCCCGGTGGCAGATGCTGGGGCCTAGTGGGCCTGAGCAGAAGCTTTCTTACTTGAACTGCGCTATTCCCCAGACTCATTGGCACCGTTCGGAGGCATTGACACAAGTTGGAGCTTTGGACGAGCGGTTTTTGGGGTATGCGATGATTCCAAGTGGTGTCAATCGCGCCTAGTGGTGTCGATGTGGCGCTCGCGGCCTGCAAATCAACGGGCTGCTCGGGGGTGCCTCCCGCGGGTGGAACGACCTCGGCAGCAATAAAAGCCGAAGGGAAATGTCTACTGGCCCGGGAAAAGCAGAACGTAGTCAGCAATAAAGGGGATACGAGGAAAGGCCCTATCTTCCGGGGAAAAGCAGCGGCAGAGCGTGGCTGAGTTGGCGTGAGACCGAGGCCAGGGAGTGCGTCCCGTCCTTGTCGATCCATACCTGCAAGCTCTGGGGCGTCAATAGCGTCGGATACCTGCGGTAAAACTCATCGAGCTGCGGATTCATGTCGTCTAACGCTGGATCGTCTGAACCGACGCTGGCGATAATGCGGAAATCCTGTGACCCCATGTTGCGGCTGCGCACACCCAAAGTCACTTCGTCAGCAATCTGGGGTAGGGGCGCGTCATGATCGCGGCCAATCCATGACTCCCCGGCCATTGGCAAATAGCCGTAGAAATAATCGGGGTTCAGGGCGAAAACATCCCAGGTCGTAATCCCGCCCATGGAAAAACCGCCGAAAGCGCGGTGTGTGCGGCTAGCTTTTAAGGATTCATCCGAGGTGTCGCCGCCCGCGTAGGTTGAGTAGCGCGACTCGACTGTGTCAATAAGAGTGTTGATCTCGCTGGTCGCAAAGAAACGGTTGAGCTGATAATCCGTTTCAAAATCATCATTCACGAAAGAACGATCAGGGTAATACGTCGCAAAAACAATGATCGTTGGCGAGACGCTACCGCTGCGCTCCAGGTCATCAATCGCCGGCGAGACCTCATCGGCCATCTCCTCCGCGCTGCTCATCCACCCGTGAGTCAGGTACGCGATATTGGCCGGCACTCCCTGTACGTATGTCGCAGGAACGTACACCAGCGCCTGCTTCTTATAGGTCACGCCCTGATATTCCTGCTGATAATCCACTGTGTCGATCCGCCCGTGCAGCGGGATCGGAATCTCCGAGGCCGCGGGGACAATTACCGTTGTCCCATCCGCCTTCTCGTGGTGGGTAACTGTGGGGGAGGGGTGTAAAGAGCGATAGGCCTCGTAACCTGCTGCACTGACCAGGCCGGTTGCCGCCACTAGCGTGCCCACGGCCAGTGCAATCGTCCCTCTGCGGCCACGAGGCCGGGGCTGGCGCGCCGGCACTTCCGCGGTTTTGGGGGCGGATGAGGTCGGAGTATTCATCGATAAAGTTCCGTGTAGTTCGTGCGTGTTGACCTCATATAGTCAATTTTAGATCCGCGGGTGTGGCGGTGCGAATGCGCCTTCGCTACAGGCGGATAGGATTGGGTCACCAACCGAACAAAGGAGTTGCCATGATTGCTGTCACCACACCAACCCTTGAAGGTGCACCCATTAAGCGTTACTACGGAATTGTTTCCGGAGAGACGTTCGCGGGTGTGAACCTCTTTAAAGACATTGGTGCAGGCTTGTCGAACCTCTTTGGAGGACGGTCCTCGAGCTATGAAGAGGAACTCTTCGAGGCCTCACAAACTGCTATCAACGAGATGTGCCAGCGTGCACAGGCAATGGGTGCGAACGCGGTAGTCGGCGTGCATGTCGACTACTTCACCGCCGGATCCGACAACGGAATGCTCGCAGCAATCGCCACGGGCACCGCTGTTGAGATCTGAGGACTTTCCTCCGCAAGTTTGTAAACGCTGTGACCGGTTGTGCTTCTAACCCGGTGTGGTGGCGCCGTTCCTTGCTACTGAACGCCCTGTTCACGCCTCCACTGAACGTAGTCGGTGTAGATGTACTTGTGTTCCCATGCGGGATCGACGGGCCTATACTCGCTGAGGTGGCCGCACCCAGTCGATAGGTCATCGGCAATCTCAACAATGGCCTCGCGTAATTCAAGCGGATCGACGAAGCGATGCGGAATTACCTCATAACCAATCTGTGCACCAATGATTGTCCCCGCGACCGCGGCCGTAGAATCGCTGTCACCGTTGTGATTCGAGGCCGCGGCAATCGCCCCCGCAAAGTCACCTTGATAGCGCAGTGCGCACAGCAGGCCGATCGCCAGGGTTTCTTCTGCAACCCAGCCCTCGCCGAGCTCGTGGATCGCGTCCAAGTCACTGAGTCCAGAAGAAGCCAGTAAAACCGCGCGCTCCATAATCTCCTGCAAAACCCCGACCATTCGCGCCTCGGGGAATGCTTCGGGAAGGGTTGCGCTCGCGGCAGCGACGGCCTCGGAAAGGGGAGAATCTTCGTGGACGATCATCGACACAATCTGCGCGAAGGCTCCGGCGGGAAGCCAACCTAGCTCGTGCCCATGAGTGAGGGCCGCAATTTCCGCGCCCTGTAGCTGGATATCGGCGTAGGTCATGTGGCGAGTCATGTTCGAAAAACTCGTTGAGTAAAAGAGGCCGACCGGCGCAACGCGCATGATTCCGCCACAGCCCTTTGAATCGTTGATCGGAGACTCGAGAGTTCCGTTAGCTCCCGCGGCGCATGCCGTCATACATGTCGTCCCGGGCGCTCGTCGCGCAAAAAGCTCGGGGAATCCACTGATCCAAGCACAGCTAGTGCGTCCGTTGAATTCCTCGGTTTGTGTCCTGTACCAATCCTGATACATGAAGGACATAAAGTCGCGGATTCTCCCTATAATCCCGCGCGTTGCCCAGCGGGTATGCGTAAAAAGCAAACCTTCCGCGGTGTAGAGAGTCATCTGCGTGTCATCAGAAAAACGCGCAACGCCCTGCTCGTCAAGGACATAATCGGTAATTCCAGCCGGGCCAAAGCGCTGGAAAATCTGTGGTTCGCGGAGGAACTCAACGGTATAGCCCAAGGCGTCTCCAGCTGCCTCGCCAATGAGCGCGCCACGGTAGCGATCGCGAATGTCCATGAATCCTCCTTAGAACATGAATATTTTACCGTGCTCGGATTGGCCAGCGCGCCTGTAAAAATGGCGCAAACTCGCGTTTTTCTGACACTTTGTCGCTGCGAAGGGTGGGCGTGCGGTCCTAAACTTGCCACGTTACCCGTGAAGGAGGCCTCACAGTGCCGGGATTGGAACCCTACGACGCAATCATGCTGCTGTCCTACGGTGGCCCCAACGGCATGGAGGATGTGCTCCCGTTCATGCGCAACGCAACGCGGGGCCGAGGGATCCCCGATGAACGCCTTCTTCAAGTCTCAAAGCACTACGAACGTTTCGGCGGAGTTTCTCCCATTAATGCTTGTAATCAGCGCTTGATCGCTGACCTGTCCGCAGAGCTGTCGCGTCGCGGATATGACATCCCCGTCGGCTGGGGAAACCGTAACTGGCATCCCTTCGTCGCCGAGGGCCTAGACGAGCTCGCCCGAGCCGGCGCACGACGCATCCTTGTGCTGCCGACCTCCGCCTATGCCTCGTATTCGGGGTGTAGACAGTACCGCGAAGACCTTGCCGAGGCCGCGCAGTCCCTCAGCGAAAAGTGGGGGAGTATCGTCCTAGGTGCAGAGGACAGCGCGGACAATCCGGGCGCCGACATCATTGTGGACAAAGTGCGCCCCTATTATTCGACGCCCGGCATGGCCAGTGCTGAAATTGCCTCGATCCGTCGCGCGTGGTCGGCCCTAGTTGAGGGCGGGGCTGATCCCACTGGAATTCGACTGATTTTCGTCACCCACTCCATCCCCGTGAGCATGGAAGAGGGCTCCTCTCCCTTCCCCTTCCCTTCCGCCCTTTCTTCTCCCTCTGTCGAGGCCGGGGACGTTGAGTTTGAGGGCGAGGAAGCGTCGTCCCTGGGCACTCCCGCTTCCGAAATTAGTTACGTGGCCCAGCATCATGCGTTGATCCAGGCGATCATGCCGGAAGTGCGTCGAGTCTTGGGACGCGAAGATTTGGGGTACGACCTAGCCTTTTGTTCGCGCTCAGGCCCGCCGCAGGCGCGCTGGCTCGAGCCCGACATCAACGACTTCCTTCGCGAACTGGTCGACCCCGAAGGTCAGAGTGCGGGGGACGGAGAAGAGGCCTCGGGAAGTGGAAAGCCAAGCGGCATAGTCGTCGTGCCGATCGGCTTTATCTGCGACCACATGGAGGTCGTCTACGATCTGGATACCGAGGCGAAGGAAACCGCTGCGGAGCTTGGAATTGCGTATAAGCGTGCCGAAACAATCTCGACGGACCCCGCCTTTGTCTCATCGCTGGTGGACGTGCTGGAAGAACGCGCAGCTCAAGCGAGGGGAGAAAACCCCTTCCGCATGACCGTGACAGGTACGGGACCTTTCCATACCGTGTGTCCACCAGATTGCTGCCTGGCTCCGGCTCGGCCAGTGCATTCCGAGCACTCTGCCGAAGCGGGTACGCAATATGCAAGCACGCATGCCCCACTTTCTTCCGACGGCCCTGCTCGAGTCGCCGGTCAATCCGCCATACAACAGGAGGAATCAATGGCGTTCTTGAACCGTCGTGCGGCACAGCCCGCTGAAAACATCGAAAACACCGGTCATCCTGAGCCTGCGCCCGAACACGTTGCCGAGCATGCTCCGCACCACCACGCCGCGCACTCCTACGTTCCTGACCCGCGCGATCGGACCGATATTGACTTGGACGAGGTGAACGGCAAGCAACACTACGCGCTGTATTCCGTGTTTGCATTGGGCGAGTTCTTGCCGGCTGATGATAGCGAGCGCGCCCATATTGTTGCTGAATCTCTGGACTACGTGAAGAGCGCGGGCGCAGAAATCCGCGGTTTCTATGACGTGTCCGGCTTCCGTGCCGAGGCGGACCTGATGGTGTGGTGGCTTGATGATGACCCCGAGGTCTTGCAAGACGCCTTCCACCGCCTGCGCGCCAGCGCGCTGGGGAAGTTCTTGGAACCCGTGTGGTCCTGCATGGGTCTGCACACTCCCGCCGAGTTCAATAAGCGCCATATTCCTGCGTGCTTCGGTGGGGTTGCGCCGCGTGATTGGGCGATGGTCTACCCCTTCGTGCGCTCCTACGACTGGTACTTGAAGGCTCCCGAAGAGCGCTCGCGGATCATGGCCGAGCACGGGCGGAACGGCTTTTCGCAGTACCCGGATGTCAAGGGCTCGACCTTGTCGGCTTTCGGATTCTCTGACTATGAGTGGGTTTTGGCTTTCGAGGCCGATTCGCTGGACCGTCTTGAGGGCGTCATGCATGCTCAGCGCTACACCGAGGCTCGACTCTACGTGCGCGAGGATACACCCTTCTTCACGGGTCCCCGCGTGAGCCTGCAAGAGTGGGCCGAGCGCCAGCCGAGGGCATAATCTGCACTCCTCGAGGAGGTGCCCGTGACTCTTCCCGAAGGCCTCGTCGCCTGCGAGGACGGCCTCATCCGCCCAACATGGGCGGCCACGGACCCGCTCTTGCGCGACTATTACGACACCGAGTGGGGAAGTCCGGTCACCTCCGAGCAAGGCGTCTTCGAACGCCTTGTCCTTGAGAGCTTCCAATCTGGCCTCTCGTGGTCGACGATCCTCAAGAAACGACAAGCCTTCCGCCGCGCTTTTGTTTCTTTTATTCCCGAGGCCGTCGCAGCGTTTACCGATCAGGACCATGAGCGTTTAATGCAGGACGCGGGCATCGTACGGAATAAGCGGAAGATCGACGCGGCCATCACCAACGCGCGGGCAGTCATCGCGCTTCGCGGTGCTCTAGCCGCCGAATCTGACGCGCATCGCGCTGGGCGGATGGGGGAGGCGCCGCTTAGGCACCTGCTACGGCCTCGGCAATCCTACCCACGCCACCTCGGTGAACTTGTCTGGCTCTACCAACCCAACCAGCAGCCTCGGCCGAGGTGTGCACAGGACGTGCCCGCGCAGACCGAAGAATCCCGCGCCCTTTCGCTCGAGCTCAAACGCCGAGGCTTCGTCTTCGTTGGCCCGGTCACCGCATTAGCCCTGATGAGCGCGATTGGGATTGCGAACACCGACATTATTGGCACGTGGAAACGGCCCTTGAATTAAAGGGGAGCGAGCTTCGTTGAGGTCGCTGCGGTCGAATAGGAACGGGTCTAGAGTGGCAATATGACTCCAGAGATTACTGATCCGAGGTTTAAAGCAATCGCAGAGGAAATCCGGAAGGACCCGGAAAACGCCTCATTTACAAAGCGCGGCATCGACCCGCTCTTCTTCGCTGGACCCGAATGTCGGATCATGATCGTCGGCCAAGCTCCCGGCCGCGTCGCCGAGGAAAGCGGCATCGTCTGGAACGACCGCAGCGGTGATCGCCTGCGCGAATGGATGGGGATCGATCGCGATACCTTCTACAACTCTGGGAAACTGGCCATTGTCCCCATGGACTTCTACTTCCCGGGCACCGGAAAGAGCGGTGACCTTCCCCCGCGCAAAGACTTCGCGGACAAGTGGCACCCGCGCCTGCTCGAGCTCATGCCCGATCTGAAGCTCACTATTCTGGTGGGCTCCTACGCGACAAAGCGCTATCTGCAGCTCAAATCTTCGGCCTCGCTCACGCAGGTCGTCAAGGACTACCGCGACTACCTGCCGGAGTTCTTCCCGCTAGTTCACCCATCGCCTCGTAACCAAATCTGGATGAAGAAGAACCCCTGGTTTGACCAGACCGTCATTCCGGATCTGCAAAAGCTTGTCGCGCAGATTATGAAGTGATTTTCTCTGCGAAGCTATTCCCCAAAGGCAGCAATGTCTTTGGGGATACCTTTATTTGACTCTGCTCGGGAATGAATAGCGCAGCGTTAATGCGATTAATGCGTGTTATTCCCAAGGTAAAAAGCGTGCAATAATTGTGCAATGACTAATCCCGCTGTGATCCCGAATTTCTCCAGTGACTATCAAGAAGGCGCACACCAAAAAGTACTGGACGCCTTGGTCGCCACCAACATGGAGCAAACAAGCGGTTACGGTACCGACGAACACTGCGAGCGCGCACGCGACCTGATCCGCAAGGCCTGCGATGCTCCTAATGCGGACGTTCACTTCCTAGTCGGCGGAACCCAAACAAACGCCACCGTCATTGACGCGATCTTGCTACCCTGGCAGGGCGTGATTGCGCCTCACACCGGACACATCAACATGCACGAGGCCGGCATCGTTGAACGCGGTGGCCACAAGATTCTCGACATTCCCGCGAAAGACGGAAAAATCAACGCGGTTGATGTCAAGCGGATCTATTCAGCGTGGGAAGGTGACGGCGCGCGCGACCATATGATCGCCCCCGCATTGGTCTACATCTCGCAGCCCACCGAATATGGAACGCTGTATTCCTTAAAAGAACTGGAAGAACTCTCCGCTGCGTGCCACGAGCACGGCCTCAAACTTTTCGTCGACGGTGCGCGTTTAGCCTATGCTCTAACCTCGCCGGCAAATGATGTCTCAATGGCTGACTTGGCGCGGCTATCCGATGTCTTCTACATCGGCGGCACCAAGTGTGGCACCCTTTTCGGCGAGGCCGTGGTGATCCCCGATGGCGGCTCGATCCGCCAATTCGTCACGCAGATGAAGCAACATGGTGCGCTGCTTGCGAAGGGCCGCCTCTTGGGTGTTCAGTTCGAGGCCCTGTTTGAGTATGACCTGTATTCGAAGATTGGCCAGCCGGGCGTTGCCGCCACTAAGCGAATCCGCGAAGCCCTGGTCCGTGCGGGTTATGTCGTCACGATGGACTCACCGACGAACCTGACCTTTGTCGCCCTCGATCAGGCGGGACATGAGCGTTTGTCTCGAAAGGTTCGCTATGGCATTTGGGAGACACTGCCCGATGGTCGCCTGCTGGCGCGCTTCTGCACATCGTGGGGAACTCCCGAAGAAGATGTGAAAGCATTCGAAGAGGCCCTTGCCTGATAGCCGTCGCGCCTGTTGCGCTCCCTCCACGTGAAGGCGCGCTCGGCATGAGGCTGCGCTCCGCACCGCTCCCTCCACATGAAGGTGCGTTCGGAACCGCTCCCGGGACCGCTCCCTCCACATGATGTTGGTGAATGTCATGCGTTATAGCCTGTGGCATTTGCTTACTTCGTGTGACAAAAGGGAAGCGGGAACAAAGGAAGCGGAGGCAAGCGCATCGAGACGCGCTCCAAGTAGCACAAGCACGCTACCCTTGAACAGTGACAACCGACTCTACCGATTCCGCAGCTTCTGACTTCTCTGCGCTCGCGGCCTCGCGCCGCTCGACCCGCGCATACACGGATCAGCAGGTTCCGCGCGATGTCCTCGATGCCATTCTCAAGGACGCAACAACTGCCCCCAGCTGGTCCAATACTCGCGCGTTCCGCGTCGCATTGGCAACGGGGAAGCGCGCGGATCGCCTGCGCGAAGAATACGTGCGTCGTTTCAACCAAACCTTGGATATCCAGCACCACAAGCGCTTCGCGACGATCAAAACCGCACTCAAGCGCGAGCTTCCCGATGGCGATTTCCCCGTCTGGAAGCCCTACCCGAAGGAGCTTCGAGCCCCTCAGGTCGAAGTCGCGAAGCTGGTTTACGGCGCATACGGCGTCGAGCGCCGCGACTATGAGGGTCGCGACAATGCGAACCGTCGAAATGTGTCTGCCTTCAACGCGCCCGTCATGGGCTTTGTTTTCGTCCACGAAAACATGCTCCCCTGGAGTGCAATGGACGCAGGCCTCATGCTTCAAACACTCTTCCTTTCAGCAAAAGCCCACGGCGTTGACTCGTGCGCAATCGGTGTGCTCTCGGCTTGGCGCGGTCCGGTCGAGCAGGAATTTGAGATTCCCCAGCACTACAAGCTCATCACCGGTTTCTGCTTGGGCTACGCAGACACCGAAGCCCCAATCAATCAGGTCAACGCACCCCGCCCGTCGATCCAACTCCTCGAAGGAAAGTAAGAGTGCCGAAACAGTACCTTTCTGTCGCCTTCGCTTACGTCGGCGTCGTTATTGGCGCGGGCCTGGCCAGTGGTCAAGACCTTCTGCAGTACTTCCTCTCTTTCGGAGCGAAGGGCTTGATCGGTATCGCCATCCTTGGCGTCCTCAACATCGTCTTTGGTGTAGTTGCTCTTCAGCTTGGGTCCTACTACCGATCAGGCCACCACGACGAAGTCTTTGAACGCATCGCCCCGCCGCTGGTTCGTCGCATTATCGACGTTGTTCTGGTTTTTTCGGGCTTCGCGATGGGCGTCGTCATGCTCTCTGGCGCAGGCGCGAACCTGGAACAGCAGTTTGGAATCCCAGCTTGGGCGGGCAGCGCGATCTGTGCAGTTCTAGTTGTCGTGACTGCTTTCCTTGACTTTGATCGCATCATGAAAGTTATCGGGGTCTTTACCCCGATGATCATTGTTGCCATCAGCATCTTGACGGTTTACTCGCTGCTCCGCAACCATCCCGGAGTTGCACAGCTCAACGCTGCCGCGCAAAACGTCACCCCCGCACTTCCGAACCTGTGGCTCTCAACAATCAATTACTTCGCACTCTGCGTGGTCAACGGTGTCGCAATGGCTTTCGTTCTGGGAGGTTCGGTCCTACGCATTGATGTTGCACGCAAGGCCGGTCGACTTGGTGGTGCGCTGATCGCCCTCGTTATCGCAGCCGACGCCGTGACGCTTTTCCTGAATATGGATCGCATCTGGGATGTGGGAGTTCCGACTTTGGAGATCGCCCGCGGCATTCACCCGGCCTTCGCGCTTCTGTATACGATCATCATCTTCGCCCTGATCTACAACACGGTCTTTTCGCTGTTCTACTCGACCGCGCGCCGTTTCTCTGGCGGTTCAGATCAGCGTATGCGACTGATTCTCATAGGAGTGACCGCTTCGGGTTATGCAAACTCCCTGCTGGGCTTCAAGAAACTGGTCGGCGGGATGTATCCGATCATCGGTTACCTAGGCATCGCTATTCTGCTGCTCCTTGCAATCGCCTGGCTACACCGCCGCGCCTCGGTAATCCGCGAAGAGAACTTGCGTCACAAGCTGATCCGCGTGCAAGTACGTAAGCACGCGGACGAGCTTGACTACACCGATGATGACCGCGCCGAAGCACAGCGTCTTGCGCGAGCCTCCGTCGTTGATGGCGCAGCATTGCGCCGCGATGCCGACTCAATTGCAGAGCAGATCGTCGCCACCCAAGACGATGTCGCCGCCTATGCGCGCACTCAGTTGCCCGTTGACGAGGACCTGGTCGCCGAGCAGATTGCCGAGGCCTTGCCGGATTCCACGGACAGCAAGTAGTTTCCCCATTCGAACGAACTCGTAGCTTTCTTTCTTTCTTTCTTTTGTGATCCACTCGACATAATTCTGCGGCCTAGTAGTTCACCCTGTACGGTGAAAATAGGCCTTGGCCGTGATATTTATTGGCAATCGGAAGAAGACAATGACTAAGAAATACCTCTCGGTGGCTTTTGCGTATGTGGGAGTGATAGTCGGCGCAGGTTTGGCTAGCGGCCAAGATCTCCTGCAATATTTCCTTGCTTTTGGCGCCAAGGGTTTGATCGGAATCGTAGCCTTGGGTGTGCTGAACGTAATTTTCGGCGTCGTTGCCCTGCAGCTTGGCTCGTACTTCCGTTCAGATAATCACGACGAGGTCTTCGAACGCATCACTCATCCGGTGTTGCGTCGCGTCATTGATGTGGTGCTGATCTTCTCTGCCTTCACTATGGGCTTTGTGATGTTAGCGGGAGCTGGAGCGAACCTCCAGCAGCAATTCGGAGTGCCCACATGGGCGGGCAGCTTACTGTGTGCCTTGCTTGTCATTCTCACGGCATTCCTGGATTTTGACAGGATCATGAATGTGATCGGGGTGTTCACGCCGATCATCATGATTGCGATTGCCGTTTTAGCCATCTATTCACTGGTGACTCCGCATGCGGGAATTGCGGAACTTAACGCTGCAGCGCGTAACGTCACTCCCGCACTGCCGAATCTGTGGCTGGCGACGATTAACTATTTCGCACTGTGTGTTGTCGGTGGTATTGCTATGGCCTTCGTCCTCGGTGGCTCAATCTTGCGCATTGGTGAAGCGCGTCGTGCCGGTCGTATCGGTGGCGTGCTGATCGCCCTTGTCCTCGGTGCGGATGCGCTTGCTCTGTATCTGAACGTGGATCGTATCTGGGATGTAAACGTCCCGGCTCTTGCGATAGCACGCTCGATTCATCCGATATTCGCTTTCGGATATACCCTTGTGATTTTTGCGCTGATCTACAACACCGCATTCTCCCTGTTCTATTCGACAGCTCGTCGTTTTTCTGGCGGGTCGACCTCACGAATGCGTCTGGTGCTCATCGGAGTAGTAGCAGCGGGCTACGCGGCTTCCTTCATGGGATTCAAGAAGCTCATCGGCATGATGTATCCGGTCATCGGTTGGTTGGGTGTTGTTCTGCTAATTATTTTGGCAGTCGGCTGGCTGCGTGAGCGTTCAGCCGTCGTGCGCGAGGAAAACCTGCGCCGCAAGCTTATTCGCCTTCTTGTCCGTAAGCATGCTGATGACCTCGAGTTCACGGACGAGGACCGGGTAGAGGCCCGTACGCTTGCACGCGCCTCCGTCGTTGATGGTGTCGAATTGCGCCGCGATGCCAGTTCGGCTGCCGAGGAAATTGTCGATGCCCAAGACGACGCTGCCGCCTATGCGCGCACTCAGCTCCCCGTTGATGAGGACTTGGTTGCCGAGCAAATTGCCGAGGCATTGCCTGACTCTAACGAGAGCAAGTAGAGCTTTCGCGCCGGTCCTCCTCCGTAGTGGACCTGGCCCGAGGCCGAGGCCACGCGGTGGCAGGGGACGATGAGGGAGAGCGGGTTGTGCCCAACAGTGCTGCCAACCGCCTGGTAGGCGCGCGGTGAGCCGACCTTTCGTGCGATATCCGCGTAGGTGATGCATTCTCCGTAGGGGATATCGAGAAGCGCATTCCACACGCGCAGTTGGAAGTCCGTTCCGTAGGTGGCCAAGGGAATCGTAGAAGGATCGGGGTTAGCGCCCGCGAGAAAAGCCTGTGTCCACTGATAGGCCTGTTCTAAAACGGCTGTGTTTGTATCACCGACTGCGCTTCCGTTTGAGGTCCACGTGCGCATGTCTCCTGCAGAGGAAAGATGAACGGGGGAGGAGGCCTCGGCCTCGGAAATCCCAAAAGGATAACCAAAGAAGCGCTGCCCACTCATCCATAGTGCACTCAGGGCCCCATTGGAAGCGGCGCAGGTGATGATCCCCAACTCGCTGGCAAACGAACACAGAGCCAGCGTGGAGTCCTTCGGGATGCTCGCGATACGCATAGGTTCAGACTGGCATAGCGATGATGAATATGCACGCCCCAGACATATGCATGCGTCCCCCGTAAACTATATGTATGGAACCGTTGATGATCGCGCTGCTGGGGATGCTCATTATTGTGGCCTCGCAGTTTATTGCCCCCAAAGTTGGCGTCGCATCACCACTGATCCTGCTCGGCGTTGGGCTTGCGATCGGCTTCCTCCCGCAGGTTGGAGCCATCGAAATCGCGCCGCACATCATCTTAGAGATCGTGCTTCCACCCCTGCTATTTTCAGCGGCTGTGCGTATGCCAACGATGGATTTCCGCCGAGAAATGCAAGCCGTGGCAATGCTTGCTATTCCGCTGGTGTTGATCTCCTCATTTGCCATTGGCTTTCTCATCAACTGGATGGTTCCGCATATTTCGCTGGCATGGGGCGTAGCGCTGGGAGCCGTTTTATCGCCCACCGACGCGGTCGCCATCACCATCGCCAAGCGCAGTGGAGTCTCCCACCGCATCATTACGGTGCTTGAGGGCGAAGGCCTCTTCAACGACGCCACTTCACTGGTGCTTCTCGCTGCGGCGATGAACGCGGGTCTTGCCTCCGACAACGATGCTCTCAATCCCGCACTGCTCACGGGGCGCGTCCTCGTTGCCCTTGGCATCGCCATTGTGGTCGGCTTAATCGTCGGTGAGGTTGGGGTTCGGATTCGTTCGATCATCAAAGATCCGTCAACAGATACGGTCTTTTCCTTCGCAATGCCTTTCATTGCTTCGATCCCCGCCGAGCACGTCGGTGGCTCTGGATTGGTTGCCGCGGTCGTTGCCGGTCTTGTTGTTTCCGGTCGCCGCGCAGGCATGATTTCCGCGCAAAATAGGCGTTTTTCGCAGCAAAATTGGTCAACCATGACTCTCATGCTTGAGAGTGGGATCTTTTTGGCTATGGGCCTTCAAGCTTTTGGCATCATCGAAGACGCCGATGGAGATGGCGGCGGATTGGCGCGAGCCGCCGTGATTGCCGTCATTGCAGGCAGTCTCATTATGCTGATCCGTGCACTCTTCATCGCACTCATGCTCACTTGGCTCGACCACCGCAGCAAGCACCGTAAGAGGCGCTACGAGGCCGAGGCTGGGCGCCTCGAAGCCTTCGAACATCGAATGGCGCAAGCATGCGTAGTTGACAGCGAAGTCTTGGCCAGCCGCAACCTCAGCGAAGAACAATGGCTTCGGACCATGAACCTGTGGCGCAGGCGTCTACGAATACGTCAGCGCCAACATGCTGTTCGTCGCTCCGATATTGACTACTTCGAAAACGAGCCTCTAGGGCCACGCGAGGGAAGTGTGATCGTCTGGGCAGGTATGCGCGGCGCAATCACTCTTGCCGCAGCACAAACCATCTCTTCGGACGCACCCATGCGTTCCTTCCTTCTGACGATCGCCCTCTTCATCGCATCTGGTGCGCTGGTTATTCAAGAGCTTTCGCTGCCGTGGCTGATCCGCTTGATCAAGCCCAAGATGGCCTCAGCCGATATCAGTGAAGAAGAACGCGAAGAACTTCGACAGGTCATGAGTTCCGCACTCGTGGATACGGCTCTGGCACAGGCAATCAAGGAAGTTGACGCTCAGACACTTTTGTCTGCTGGAGTCTCGCGAACCCTGTCCCGTCTGGGCAATGTTGTCGACCTGCAATCTTCTCCTTCTTTGGGAACTTCGAGCGAGCCTCTCCCCGACACCGACGGGGAAAACGAGGCCACTCCCGTGGAAATGAGCGAAGAGGAAGTTGAGCGTTCCTTCACGCGTGAACAGATTCGCGAGCTGGCACTTGAAGCGATTCACGCTCAGCGTGATGCTCTTCTTCAGGCTCGTGACGAAGGCATCTTCTCTTCAGCAGCCCTAGAAGGAGCTCTCGCTCGACTGGATAACGAGGAGATTCTTCTGGTCTCGGGTCAATCAAATTCCCACTGACCCAGGGTTTTATGGCCGTCAACCAGGGGAATCCCCGCTGTCGTTTCAATGGCGATTTTGTTAGCCTTAAAAAGGTCAGAAATTAACGGTCGAAGGAATTCCAGTGCTCGAGCTGCGCAATATCGTCAAGATCTACGAAACCGCAAACCTGCGCCAGGTCGCACTCAATGACGTTTCGGTCGCCTTCCGAGATAGCGAATTCGTCGCAGTTCTGGGCCAGTCGGGTTCGGGTAAAACGACAATGCTCAACGTTGTTGGTGGCCTGGACCGCTTCCAAAGCGGTGACCTGGTCATCGATGGAATCTCAACGAAGGACTACAAAGCACGCGATTGGGACGCCTACCGCAACAACCGAATCGGCTTCGTTTTCCAGTCCTACAACCTGATCCCGCACCAGACCATCTTGTCCAACGTTGAGCTCGCGCTGACCCTCTCTGGTGTCTCCCGAGGCGAACGCCGCAAGCGCGCGATGGAAGCCTTGGAACGCGTCGGGCTGGCCGAGCACGTAGGAAAGAAGCCCTCGCAGCTTTCTGGCGGTCAGATGCAGCGTGTTGCCATCGCGCGCGCCCTGATCAACGACCCCGAAATTCTCTTGGCTGACGAACCGACCGGTGCTCTTGACTCCAAGACCAGCGTCCAGGTCATGGACCTCCTGCGAGATGTTGCTCAGGACCGTTTGGTCATCATGGTGACCCACAACCCGGAACTCGCACACCAATACGCAACCCGCATTGTCGAGCTTGCGGATGGTGAGGTGGTCGCCGATTCTCGTCCCTTCGTCCCCGGCACCGAAGAAGTTCGCGAGGCCAAGCCGGTACGCCGCACCTCGATGGGATTCCTGACCGCGCTTTCCCTATCCTTCAATAACTTGATGACGAAGAAGGGCCGAACCCTGATGACCTCTTTCGCGGGGTCTATCGGAATCATTGGTATCGCAGCAATTTTGGCTCTTGCGAACGGCACGAATGCTTACATCGCCCAAACAGAAGAAGAGACCCTGGGCGCGTACCCGCTGACCATTCAAAAGACTGGGATGGACATGTCCAGTGCCCTGTCTGCGCAAGTGGAAGCCGCTAGCAGTGAGAAGCCGAGCGATGGCAAAGTTGGGGTCTCCAAACTGAGGACTCTTGCAGACAATATTCGCGATGCGAAGACGAATGACTTGGCCTCTCTGAAGGCGTTCCTCGATGGAAACGGCGGAAAGGTTAACTCCTACGTCAATGCCATCGAATACGACTACGATGTGACTCCGCAGATTTTCCAGGCAGATACCTCAAAGGACAATATCCAAGTCAGTCCCGATCAGGCAATGAATCGGATGGAAACGGGCATGCGCGGAAGTCCCATGTCCTCGATGATGGCTACCAACGCCTTCTACCAAATGCCGCAGGCATCCTCTCTTTACACCTCCTCCTACGATGTCCTTGCCGGCCACTGGCCAACTTCCGCGTCTGAAGTCGTCCTTGTCATTGATGAAGACGGCAATATGTCGAACCTGATGGAATATGTCCTGGGTCTGAAAGACCACAAGGAATTCGATGAATTGATGCGTCAGTACTACTCGGGCACCATCGGTGAGAAGAACCCAGCCACCCCGACCCCGTCACCTTCTGCGAGCGACGCCCCCGCGGCCTCGTACGATTACGACAAGATCTTGGGGATCAAGTACAAGCGCATCAACGCGTCCGCAAAGTACACCTGGGACGAAAACTACAAGGTCTGGTCGGATCACTCTTCCGATAAAGAATTCATGAAGAAACTGATCGACCAGGGCCAAGAGCTGCGCATTAGCGCAATCGTGAAGCCGAGTTCCTCGCGTGGGGGAGCGTTGCGTCAGGGTATCGCTTACACCCCTGAGTTGACCCGCCAGATTATTCGCGAGGCCGAGGATAGTCAGATCGTCAAGGATCAGCGGGCGAACCCGAAGACCGACGTGTTCACGGGTAAGACCTTCCAAGAGCTCGCAGATTCCTCGAAGGATCGTTCCAGTGGCTTTGACATGTCCAGCCTCTTCACTGTTGATCAAAACAAGCTGTCCGCAGCGTTTTCTATTGATCCTTCCGCTATGCAGATGGATCTGTCTTCTCTGGATTTCAGCGGAATGGATCTGTCCAGCCTTGACTTCTCGAACCTTGATTTGTCTGGAATGGACTTGTCGAATATTGATCTTTCGAAGCTTGTTCCCGCCGATGGTTCGGCCGTGCAGATCGACCCCTCGAAGCTCAACCTAGGCGAACTCAGCAAGAGCGTTCCGCAGCTGCAAAACGTTGATTTCCCCGCGATTATCCGCAAGACGCTGGCCGATGGTGCGGTGAAGGACACTGCAGGAACGTACTTAAGTTCGCAGGCGAGCCAAATCCTTCAGGGCTTCCAGGACTACGCGCAAAACCAGATTGCTGCGGGTGGGTCCACGGACTTTGCGACGCTGGTTTCTGACTACTTCTCGCAGCCATCGGTCATTCAGCAGATCAATACCGCCGTCTCTTCTGACCAGGTTGTTGATCGCCAGAAACTGATGACAAACCTGCAAGCAGCACTTGGAAATGACCCAGCGCTTGAGTCGGTCGCCTCTCAGGTATCGACAGAACTTGCGAACCAGATTTCGGCTCAGATCGCCGCACAGCTTGGTGGCAATCTGATGCGCGGAGTATCTGCGGCGATCGGCCAGGTTCTTCAAGAGACCATGGCGAACGCCATGACCCAGATGATGACTCAGCTTTCGCAGACGATTGGCCAGCAGATCAGTGCGACAATGAACCGATTCGCAACGAATATGAGCAGTGCCTTCCACTTTGATCCCGAGGCCATGGCATCGGCCTTCTCATCCAATCTTGATGAGAAGTCGCTTGCCGCGTTGATGGCGACGATGTTCTCAACGAATGTTCCCACGCTTGAGACCAACCTGCGTGATCTGGGGTGGGCTGACCTGAAGTCTCCCAGCAGCATCTCGATCTACCCGAAGTCCTTCAAGGATAAGGATTCCGTTAAGGCTGTGCTCGACCAGTACAACGCTGACAAGGAGAGCGCGGGCAAGACCGATCAGGTCATCACCTACACCGACATCATGGGCGTACTCATGAGTTCGGTGACGAAGATCGTCAACGTGATCTCGTGGCTCCTCATCGCCTTCGTGTCGATCTCACTGGTCGTCTCCTCGATCATGATTGCGATCATTACCTACATTTCGGTTCTTGAACGCAAGAAAGAAATCGGCATTCTTCGCTCGATCGGCGCTTCAAAGGGCAATGTTTCTGCGGTATTCAACGCGGAAACATTCATCGAGGGTCTGATCGCGGGCATCATCGGCGTTGGCGTGACCTACGGGATCTGTGGCCTGGTCAATGCGATTGCCGAGCAGGGGTTCCAGGTGAAGAACATTGCCCAGCTCTCCCCACTGACAGCCGTGGTATTGGTGGCGATCTCGGTTGGCCTGACCGTGGTTGCTGGTTTGATTCCGGCTTCGCGAGCTTCTCGCCAAGACCCCGTCGAGGCGCTTCGTTCAGAGTAACTGCGGGCCCTGCGGGCGCGAGCCTGCGTTACCCTGAAGGTATGCAGCGCTTCTAGAAGATAACCTAGATGCGCACCTGAGGAGGAACTATGCCAACGCCTAATACTCTGACAACGACAGATAGCGTCGCTGTCCTGCTTGCGACCGGATTCGAGGAAGTCGAAGCCCTTGCGGTTGTCGATGCCCTGTATCGAGCGGGAATTCGCGCGGATCTCATTTCTATTGAAAATGAGCGTCACGTTGTCAGTTCGCATGGGATCAAGCTCGTTTCCGACCTCATGCTTGCAGATGTGGATTTGGCTTCCTACACCGTGGTCTTCCTGCCCGGTGGTATGCCCGGGACTCTTGGGCTGAAGGCAAATGAGCACGTACGCGAAGAATTGACGCGTCGCGCCTCGAGTGGGGAAAAGACTGTCGCGATCTGTGCTGCTCCTTCGATTCTGGCTGAACTGGGAGTTCTTCAGGGCAAGCGCGCCACCGCAAATCCTGGCTTCATGGACGCTCTTCGCGATGGCGGTGCGCAGGCGGAGACTGCGCCGGTCGTCGTTGATGGAAACATTGTGACTAGCAGGGGAGCGGGCACTGCTCTAGAACTCGGTTTTGAGCTGGTCCGCCAGCTTCTGGGTGACGAGGCCGCACAGAACGTGCGCGAGTCCGTCGTGTGGGAGCACTGAGGAGGCGCAATGGGTAAGCGTAAGCCTCGTCCCTGGCCCGATCCTCCCAATCCCTTGGCGCTGCCGGTCATTGACAATCACACACATCTTCCCGTCCACGAAGGAGAAATCCCCCGCGCGGACGGGGTCAAGATGCCCCTTGAGGAACAGCTGGAGCGCGCACGCCAAGTAGGCGTGACACGGATGATTTCCAGCGCCTGCGAGCTGCCAGATTTTGATCCGATGCTCGAGCTTGCCCGGGCACATGAGGGAGTTCGCGTTGCCCTCGCGATCCACCCGAACGAGGCCGCCTTGCACGCCGGTTGTGCCGATCCTTCCCCCGATGGTTTAGTTCCGCAGGTGCGTGAGCACCATATTCCCCTTGACGAGGCCTTGTACGCAGTAGAGGAACGCCTGAGTGACCCGCTGGTAGTTGCCGTGGGGGAGAGCGGCTTGGATTACTTCCGCACCGCTGATCCCGGTCGCGAGGCCCAGAAGGAGTCCTTCCGCGCGCACATCGAAATGGCTGCTCGCCATGATTTACCACTGCAGATTCATGACCGTGATGCTCATGAGGACTCTATTGCCCTTCTGCGTGAGTGTGCGCGTCCGGATCAACCCATTGTTTTCCATTGTTTCTCTGGCGATGCGCAGATGGCCGATGTCTTGGCTGAGAATGGCTGGTATGCCTCTTTTGCCGGCCCTATCAGCTATCCAGCGAACGAGGACCTTCGTCAAGCTTTCTCGGGCCTTCCCCCCGAACTGATCTTGGTCGAAACGGATGCTCCCTATTTGACTCCGGTGCCGTGGAGGGGCTGTCCCAACGCTTCCTATGTCATGGGATATACGGTGCGCTTTATGGCTGAGCTCTGGGGTATTTCAGAGCAGCTAGCGTGTCAGTGCCTGACGGAAAATACCGAGCGAGTCTACGGAAGCTGGTAAACACTCGGCCCAACGGAATAGCGTGCGTAAGCGTTCGCGTCTAGGCCGTAACTGCTCGCCTTGAGGTTGAAATATGAGTGGTGGGGCCTCCCGACAGGGAGGCCCCACCACTCATGTATGGACCGAATCTCCTTAGAGGATCTTCTTCAGTGCAGGATCCTTCCAAACGCGGTTCCTGGTCAGAAGCGGATCATTATTCGGGATCATCAGGTACTTTGTCTCAACCGCGGGATCGCCGGAATCGCCACCGTCATTCCATGTGGTATCAACGGTCTTCCAGGTTCCGTTAACTTTCACCTGGTTCCATGCGTGTCCAGATTTAGCGCCATTCGTTCGAGTGACAACACCGGTCACAACAACCGAACTGAGACCCGACTTCGTCGCCAGGAGCTGGAAGACGTTTGCGTAGCCTTCGCAGACGGTTGTTCCCTTGAAGAAAATACCGCCCGAATCGTGGTCAGGGGTGTATTCAGGCGTCAGAGTACCTGTTTGCGCCCAGACTTTATCGCTTCCTTCCAACCCGTCATAGTTGTAGGTCGTATGGTTAATGATCCAGGAGTTAATGGTTCGGACCTTGGTTTCCTCATCCATTCCGGGCTTGATGATCTCTGCGACCACTTGGTCGGCCTTGCTATTGATCTGGCCCGAATAATCCTTGGGTGCAAGATGCTGATCGGTTGCGCCTTCGGTTCCCAAGGTGACATGCAGGACCTTGTCTTTCGGAGCGTATTGATAGCCGATGATGAAGGGAACCAGACCGTTTTGATCTTTTGCCTCGACCACTGCTGCTTTAATTCGTGAGTCAGATTCTGCTTCTGGGAACTGTGAAAGATCGATATTTGTATATCCCATCATCAAGTTCGCAGCGATGAACTTTGACAGCGGCGTTGTCCCCAACACCTGCACGGGAGTATCTGGGAAGGTTCGCGCCACATTGTCCTTGGATTCCTTGTTTTGGACTTCCTTGGTGTAGGTCAGATTGGGCGCAAAGTAACCGGTATTTGCCTCTTCCTGATCCTTCTTCAGCTTCTGGAGATCCTCGGTGTAGGTCGATGGATCGAAATTCTTGACAATGTAGGAGCTGGTGAAGCGAGTATTTCCGATGTGGTAGACGACGTTGAGTTTTGCTTCAGGATCTTTGACCGTCTTCGGGTTTGAGCTCTCAATCCAGCTCTTTTCGGGATCGACAACCAAAGTCTGCATACGAGTGTGCCCATCGGCCATCGTCACGGGGATTTGAGCGGGAAGCTCACTTAAATTATCGAATCCCCAGCGATCCAGACCGAGCTGCTGGAGTGCGTGGGAAGCAATTCGAATAGGTGTATTTCCAAGGGTATTTGCGATATCGATAAAATCGGACATTTTCGAGATCTTTGCGTTCTTCTTCGCGATGACCGAAACTTGTGTTCCCTTGCCGTTGAGGATACGGTCAAGCTCCTCGTCTGTCAGCCAGCCCTTGAGTGAGCTGCCTTTGGAATCTTCCTCGGCGGTCAGGAATGCATCCAGTGCAGTGTTGAGAGTGCGATCTCGTTGGGGTTCGTCATCAGCCCGTTGATCAGAATTCCACGAGGTTTGATTTGTCGTTGCAACAAGCTGTGGGCTGAGCTTAGTCGTTCCATCCTTATCGGTGGAATTGAGAAAGACAACGTAGTAGGAGTCAGCGCCTTCGACCGGATCCCATGACACACTGAAAGTGCCGTTGGCTTCCTCGTCCACCGAGATGTTTTTCGGGCGAGGAAGGAAGCCCTTGTCGCTGACGCGAATGCGGCGAACTATCGGGTGTTCAAGAAGCTTGCCGGTTTGCAAGTCGTTGTATTGAACAAGGTAGTACATGGGGAGCAATCCCCAGCCTGAAGAGCCAGTGATGTCTGCAAGGGGACTTGCGTGTGACCGCGACCATAGACCGGTCCCCGAAGGCGAGATTGAAATACCTTCATAAGCTCCGTACGTACTGAGGTGAAACCCCAGATCCACATCCAATGCTGCGTCGGAATAGACCGCGAATGGGGTTGCGTTCCTCGATGTCTTGCTATCGTCCTGATCTGACTTTCGCTTTTCAAAATCGGTGAGCTTGACCTTGGTGGGGATGATGAATTGGTCGCCCTGATTGACTTCCTGCACGCCTTCGAGCCATTCGAATGCGGTGGGGTCATTCTTGAGTTGGTTGACGGAATCGTCAGCGCGAGCTGCGGATGGGAGTGCAAAGGAGGCAAGAGTGACAATGCTCAAGGCCGCAATGGTGCGTGTGAAAAAGCGTGAGAAGCTCATTTGATCGTTGCCTCCAGAGGTTGGACGGTCTGGCAGTAGATGTCCGGGGTGAGTCCCTTACCGTTTGTGCACATAGCCAAGGAGAACTTGGTCGAATTCGGATCGCCCTGTGCGACGAAAAGGGATGAGTAGGTTTTCTGCTTATCCTCAGCCTGATAACCGCTGTATCCCTGGGGCTCCTGAGCGTCCTTCACCTGCGGGTCGTCGGAGGTAAATTGGCTGGTATCGGGGGCCTTCAATAGCTGCGCATCCACATCGGAAAGCTTAAAAATCGGGACATCATTCTGATCGCCTGAACCGGCTAGGAGTGCCTTTGCCTCATCAGTTCCAGGAAGCGGTGATGTGCTTGCGTAGAAAACCCAGCGCAGCGCATTATCGGGCGATTCCTTTGCGCCAGTTGCATGGTTCTCAAACTTGTAGTCGATCTTGATGATTGACTTTCCATCATTGGTCGTTTGAGGAAGCTTTGATGCGCCTAAAAGAGTGAAGGCGAAATTACCACGGTCAGTGAAGGCGTGGACGGCTTTTGATGTGCGATCAAAACCCAGTGAGTAGCTGCCGAGGAAACGCTTTGAATCCTCTGCGCTGAAAGTTTCCTTGCCTTCGGGCTGAGGGGAGACGGAGCTGAGGTCGCGCAGTTTGTCATTCGGCGCGGTACTAAAGAAGACGGTCTTCTCGAAGCTTGGCTCTGAGCCGTCGCCCGTTGTGGATCCGGAACCACAAGCTGCCATGGATACTCCCAAGAGTGCACATGTAGCGAACGCCCAAATCCCGCGGTGACGTGACATCATCATTCACGATCCCTTCATCGCAGCGGTTGAAATCTGCCCTTATCCTAATGTTCAACACTGAATAAACGCCAATTTGAGCAATCAATCTCTCATGTCTCGAAGCTGGGTTTCTGTTACTTGTGTGACGAGTGTGGTTAATGATGTAAATGTTTATGGTCCCTATCACTAACACTCGCTTGGTCTATTCGGAACCCTGTAGCGTGTGAACTGTTCGTTCGCCGCAGGCTCGCATGCGAGTTGCGCTTCTATGAAGCTGCCAGGGCGAATCCTACGAAGTCTGGAGTTACGTGAATTTCCACCCCTCGCGCAAGGCAGTCATTGCCAGCGCTGCAGTTGCGGCATTTGCCGTCACCGGTATCGCCGGGACATCGGTAGCCACGTCATTTAGAGATGTCACCCTGGAGGTCGATGGTGTCTCCATCCCCGTATCGGGATTCATGGGCAAGGTCTCTGACGTTCTGTCAACTGCGGGTGTAGAAGTTTCTCCCCATGATCTAGTTGCACCCTCCCTCCAAGAAGGCGTGACGAATGGTCAGACCGTCGTCGTTCGTCGCGCGCAGCGCTACCTGGTCGATATCAACGGTGTTTCAACCCCCACGTGGTCCACCGCTACGGATATCAACAACCTCATGAGCCAGGTCGGCACCACCGGCGCGGTGATCGCTGCTGACCGCTCGACCTCTCGTGCAACCCTTCCTGCACTGACGGCAACCGGGAACATTCGCGTTATTGCTGATGGGCAAACTCACACCGTTGACGCCCGCGAAGGCACTGATGCCTCGGACCTGCTTCAGCAGGCAGGGGTTCAGGTTTCACCCCTTGATCGCGTGACTTTCTCAAGTGATGACCAAGGCGTATTCCTCAAGGTCACCCGCGTTCAACGCGGCACGGAAGAACGCGAAGAAACTCTGGCCAAGGAAGTGGAGGAACAAGAAGACTCCAGCTTGCCCAAGGGAACCAAGCGCGTTGTTCAGGAAGGCTCCGACGGCTCCATCAAGCGCAGCTTCTATGTGGAACGTCGTGATGGCCAAGAGGTCGTCAGCCAGATGCTGGGCGAAAACCGTACCGAACCGGTCAAGCAAATCGTCAAGGTCGGCACCAAGGAAACCACTTCAGCAAGCTCCTCCTCCAACTCAGGGTCCTCGGCCTCGTCGTCATCGGCAACGGTGAGCGGGGATGGAGTCTGGGCAGCGCTGGCCCGCTGCGAATCGGGCGGTAACCCCGCAACGAATACCGGTAACGGCTACTATGGCCTCTACCAATTCTCTGCTTCCACGTGGCGCGCAATGGGCGGCACCGGACTGCCCTCCGAGGCCTCGGCAGCAGAACAGACCCAACGCGCACAGGCGCTGCAGGCCCGTTCCGGATGGGGCCAGTGGCCCGCGTGCGCTCGAGCACTAGGACTTCTGTGAACGCAGCTCGCCACAGCCGCACCGCTTCATGGGCACCGACGAAACGTCGCGTCTTGGCAGGTGCGGGCGCAGCCAGCCTGGCCATGTTTATGGTCGCGGGAGTGGGTATCGCCCGTGCGCACTCAACTGTGAACCTTGAAGTTGATGGCATCGTCTATCCGGTTTCTACTTGGTCGCACACCGTTTCAGGTGTTCTGAGCCAAGCGGACATTGAGCTGGGTGAACACGACCAAGTTCAGCCCGCCGCCTCGCAATACGTTGCGAACGGACAGACGATCGTAGTGCGCACAGCGAAGCCCTATACTCTGACCATTAACGGAGACCGAACAACCCTGTGGTCGACCGCGTCTTCAGCCGAAGGTGTGCTCTCAGGCCTTGGGGCAGATTCGACAAAAGCCGTTCTTGCCGTTGATCGTTCCTATTCGCGTTCCAGCCTGACTCCTCTGGTCACCCAGACGCGTACCGTCACCATTAACGTCGATGGAAGCTCGCGTCAGGTCACCGCGCGTGAAGGCATGGATACCCGGGCCATCTTGAATAAAGAAAAAATCAACCTGGGACCCCTGGACCGTGTCGAGGTTAAGAACGCTGACGGCCTGACTATCGATATTCACCGGGTTTCGCGTGCACTTGCACCGCGAAAGGTGCCGATTCCTTTCGAGGAACACCGTCAAGATTCCGATCAGCTTTTCGTCGGTGAAGAACAAGTCACCACGAAGGGCGTTGAAGGTGAATCCGAAGAACTGACCTGGAGTGAAAACGTCGACGGTGGGGAAGCATATGCTGCACCACTGAATTCGAAGGTCACTCGCGAACCTACCGCGCAGATTCGCTCGGTCGGAACCAAGGAAGTCACTCCCAAGGCGCTGATTGAAGCCGGTCTGGACCCCAAGGCAACGCTGGAAGAAAAGACCGAAGCCGACGGAACGAAATCAATCCGTTACCGCGCGAAGCTCGGAACGCTCTCGACGGCGGCAGAGATTACCGCAGCGGGTGGAAACTCAGCTGAAGTTGCCCAAGCGATGGTCGCGGCCGATATCCCCTTGACCTATTCGGGTGAGGATCCTCGTTCTTTGGCTAAGCCCCTAGTGAGCGCTCGCGGATGGGGAGACTCCGAATTCCAATGCTTGGTCGCACTGTGGAACCGTGAGTCCCACTGGAACCCCTACGCGAAGAACTCCTCTTCCGGCGCCTACGGCATTCCGCAGGCACTGCCGGGAAGCAAGATGGCTTCGGCGGGTTCGGATTGGCAAACCAACCCGGTCACGCAGATCAAGTGGGGCTTGGGGTACATCGCCGGACGCTATGGGACACCCTGCTCTGCTCTGGGGCATTCAAACTCCGTTGGATGGTACTGATCCTTTAGGATGGGAGCGTGACTTCTCCCCGTCGATATTCCACGCCGAATGTGCCCAGCGATGCCCAGCCCAGCGAGAGTGGGCTGCTTGGCCCTATTGAAGTGCATGCGATCTGCCAGGCACTGGGGGTGCGCCCAACAAAGACCCTTGGCCAGAACTTTGTTCATGATGCCGGTACTGTTCGACGCATCGTGCGCGACGCGGGAATTGGTGAAGGAACGCAAGTCATTGAGGTCGGGCCCGGGCTGGGGTCGCTGACCCTTGGACTTCTTGAAGCCGGGGCACAGGTACGCGCCATTGAGATCGATCCGGTGCTTGCCCGCGCGCTTCCAGTGACCGTTGCACAGCGAATGCCTGAGGCCGCGGAGCGCCTCCACGTGATCAATCGTGATGCCGTTCAGATTAATGGCCTCGAGGACTTTGAGGATAATTGGCCGGCGCCAACGCACTTGGTTGCGAATCTTCCCTACAATGTTGCGGTTCCTCTGCTGCTCTCCATGCTGGAATCCTTCCCTTCCCTGGAGTCTGCATTAGTAATGGTTCAGGCCGAGGTCGCCGATCGCCTGGCTGCTCAGCCGGGTTCGCGTACCTACGGGGTTCCTTCGGTAAAGGCCGCGTGGTACGGTACCGCAACTCGCGCGGGAACCATTGGACGCTCGGTGTTCTGGCCTGTTCCCAACGTGGATTCTGCACTGGTAGAGCTTCAGCGCTCAAAGACCCCGCGCGGGGATACCTCCTTGCGTCTTGCGACTTTCGAGGTCTGCGATACGGCATTTTCTCAGCGCCGGAAGACCCTGCGCGCCGCTTTGAAGAATTGGGCGGGCAGTGCCGAGGCCGCGCAGGAGCTGTGCGATCGCGCGGGCGTAGATTCCTCGATCCGAGGCGAAAAGCTGGGGATTGACGATTACGTGCGTCTCGGTTCAGTTTTGCTTGAAATGCGTGCCGAGGGCAAGATTCCTCTTCCCGAGCAGGATCGTTACGCCAAGGAACGCCGCGCTGCTGGTGACCTGGGAGGTGCACCGCAGGAAAGCGAGCAAGGCGGGGTGGAACAGCCCCGTGCGTGAGGTACGTGCATCGGCACCCGGGAAGGTCAATGTCATCCTTCGTGCGGGTGCCCCGGATGCTGATGGATATCACGAACTGGTGACAGTCTTTGAGTGCCTGAATGTTCGTGAAAGCGTAACTGTACGTACCTCAAAGTCCCCGGGGATCCACATTGAAACGGTGGCCTACGGTGCCGATGGCTCGGTCGATGAGACCGCAACAGCAGCGATGGCAGATCTTGATCCCACTACCCATTTGGCATATCGCGCAGCGCGTGCGCTTCAAAAACTGGCTGCAGCCGGTCCTTGGGCTCAGACTGCTGCCGGTGTAAGTATTCACGTTGATAAACGCATTCCGATAGCCGGAGGAATGGCCGGAGGCTCCGCTGATGCTGCCGCTGCTCTAATTGCCTGCAACCAGCTGTGGGGATTGGGATTGACGCTTGAACAGCTCTGCCAGATCGGCCGTACTCTGGGCGCAGATGTGCCGGCCTGCATTATGGGCGGAATGACTCTGGGGCAGGGGAGAGGGGACCTCCTAACTTCCTTGCTTGATCCGGATCAGTCGTTGTGGCCGCATCATTACTGGGTGATGGCGCGTGCGCACCACGGCCTGTCGACCCCCGAGGTCTTTCGAACCCTTGATCAGCTGAAGCAAGGCGGCGTTCCAGCACAGCTGAGTGAGATGGAGAGGCAAGCACTTTGCGCAGATGCCGATGCACTTGCTTCGGTGCTGTGCAATGACCTGACTGCCCCAGCTCTACACTTGTACCCCGAACTCGCAACAACGATTCACGACGCAAAGGATGCGGGCGCCTGCGCAGCGATCCTTTCGGGGTCGGGGCCGACCATTGCGGTCCTTACCCGTAATAGGGAACATGCCGATGAACTCGCTGAAGCTCTTCGAACAAGCAGTGAAGTCAGCGCAGTCCTACCGACGTCCGGCCCGGCAGTGGGGGCAATCGTGGAAGAAGAGGAGGGCTAAGAGTGGCCCACTTACTGGGGACGCAATCACTGGGAGCCCTTGCTGGTTCGCGTCAATTACTTGCGGACGTTGATATCAGCGTCGAAGACTCCTCTCGCATCGGCATTCTTGGCCCCAACGGAGCTGGAAAATCGACGCTTCTGCGTTTGGTAGCCTGCCTGCAGCAGCCTGACGACGGCCGACTTATCACCCGTGATGGCCTACGCATTGTCATGCTTGAGCAGGGCGATCATCTTCATGATGACGCGCGCGTGATGGACGCGGTGCACCCCGGACTTGAAGAATACGAATGGGCCTCACAGCCCGCAATTCGCGATATCCATGCTGGTTTGCTCTCTGATATCGACCTGCATGCTCAGGTTGGAACACTTTCTGGCGGACAACGTCGCCGTGTTGATCTGGCGCGAGTTCTTGCGCTGCCCTCGGATGTTGTCTGCTTGGATGAACCAACGAACCATCTGGATGTGGAAGGCGTTGCGTGGCTTGCGCAGCACTTGAATACGCGTTTTGCTCGTCCGGGTGCAAGCGGCGCTCTCATTGCGGTCACCCACGACCGCTGGTTCCTGGACGCCGTGTGCGAAACGATTTGGGAAGTTGTTCCGGGGATTGATCCGGGCGGCTCTCGGCCTCAGATTCCAGGCCGCGTTGAAATTTACGATGGTTCCTACGCTGCCTACACTCTGGCCAGGGCGGAGCGTCTTCGCCAAGCTGATGTGGCTGCGAAGAAACGCGCAAACCTATTGACAAAGGAATTGGCTTGGCTGCGCCGAGGTGCCCCCGCGCGAACATCCAAGCCAAAGTTCCATATTGCCGCCGCCGAAGCGCTCATTGCTGACGTTCCCCCGCCCAGGGACAGCGTCGAGCTGGTCAAAATGGCGACCGCACGCCTCGGGAAAGACGTATTGGACCTCGAGGACGTTACCGTCACCTTCCCAACTCCAGAAGGCGGCCAACGCACAATTCTTGACCACGTGACGTGGCGTCTTGCTCCCGGTGAACGAGTCGGTGTGGTCGGCGTGAATGGCGCGGGTAAAACGACAATTCTCAATCTGCTTCGAGGGGATCTGGAACCGACCAGCGGGCGCGTGAAGCGCGGAAAGACCGTTCAGGTGGCCACGCTTTCGCAGGATACCCACGAGCTTGATGATCTTTCAGATTTGCGCGTTGTCGAGGCCGTCGATCAGGTTGCGCACAGCGTGATCGTTGACGGCAAGGAAGTCTCCTCCTCGCAGATGACTGAGAGGATGGGGTTTACTCGAGAGCGTGCATGGACCCGGATTTCAGAGATTTCCGGTGGCGAGCGACGACGCCTGCAGCTCATGCGCCTGCTCATGGCTGAACCGAATGTTCTTCTTCTTGATGAGCCGACGAATGATCTTGATACGGATACTTTGGCGGCAATGGAAGACCTGTTGGATGCCTTTCCGGGAACTTTGGTTGTCGTCAGCCACGACCGCTACCTGCTTGAACGCGTGACCGACCACCAAGTTGCGCTTCTGGGGGATGGCAGCTTGCGTGCCCTTCCCGGTGGGGTAGAGGAGTACCTCCGCATTCGCGAGGCCGGCGGCGCCACTTTTGCCGCGGACGCTTCCACTAGCGGTGAAAGCGCGGTGCGCCCTAGTCAATCTGGAAATACACCGGGTGGGGAATCATCTGACAGCGCGAAGAGCGCGGGGATGACGGATTCGGCGGCCAGGCGAGCGGCGAAGAAAGAAGCCGCGCGCTTGGAACGAAAGATTGAAAGTCTTCGCACGCGTTTGGAAAAGGTCGAGGCCGAACTTGCCCTTCTCGCTGAAAAAGTCGCGACGGATCCTTCCGTTTTGGATGAGATGACATCGTTTTCTACGCAGTCCACGAATTTGCGCGCCGAAATTGGGGAGTTGGAAGAAGCCTGGCTGGAGAATGCTGAGCTGCTTGATGACTGATCACAACCGCTGAGCCAAAGGATATGCAGAGGGGGAAACAGCGGGTTCTTTGGTGAAATTCGCTTTGATCAGTGCAGGCTTGCCTTAGATCAATAGCAGGTTGGAATGTTTCGTAAATACTCCTGCATTTCGCGTGTCGATGCGCCTTAAAGTGGCGGTATTTCACGGAAAAATGGGATGTAGTGGATTTTGAATTTAATTACGTCATTCTTGGAGTGTCTTCATTCTTTATTCCGACTCTTTAAGGAGATCATCATGACGACCATCGACCTCCCCTTGGTTCAGGACTGCTCCGTTTCCGAGTGCTCCTACAACAACAATGGTTGCGCTGCCGGCGCCGTCACTATCGGCTACGGACGCACCTGCTCTACCTTCGTGCCGCTGTCTGTTCGTGGCGGTCTTGAGCGTAAGAGCCCCGTTGTGGGTGCCTGCCAGAAGGCGGATTGCTCCTTCAACACCGATCTTGAGTGCACCGCTTCTGCGATTCGCGTGGGATCGACCAGCGCTGACTGCCTGACCTACCAGGCTCGCTGAACATAGCGTAATGAGGGGTGTGGCCCGCAGGAATTCCTGCGGGCCACACCCCTGTGTTTATCCCTCGCTGAGCATCGAGTACTGAGAACTAAGCGATGAGAAGTGAAGGCTAGGTGGCGGTGACTTAGCGCCAGGGACAATATCGCTTATCGTCCGGGCCAGGACTGCATCTTGTTGAGCATCTCAACTTTGTGGCGGTCCCAGAGTTTTCCACCCCACTTGACCGCAATAGTTAGAAGGCATGCGCTCCAGATAAGTGAGAATGCAAAGGCTCCAATAAATGCGATCGTGTGACCGGCGCTGAAATACAGAGCCAACCACCCGGGAAGTGCACCAAGAAGCCCCCCGAGTGTTGCAGCCGAGATCGCCCACATCGCAACCATGCCCGATCCGGTTCCACGGGTACTTAGGGGAGAGGTTCCTGGCTGTTGGACTTGATAGACCCAGCGGCTTCCGATGATCATTGCCGTTGAAGAAGAAGCGGCCAAAAGAAGTATACACAGGCCCAAAACCCAGGCAGTGTCGGCAAGAGTATTACCCAAGATGGTGCTCGCAATGCTATCTGCGATGAGGATAACCGGAGTGATCAGCACCAAGGAGCCAAGCAGGCGTCCCAAACGGTCTTGAGCGCCACGAACTCCAGAAGCGATAGGAATCCACGCTGCAGTGGAGTCATATTGCATAGTTGCCCCGATCGTCGTCCCGATGAGCAAGGGAGCAAGGTACAGGAAGAAATTGAAGGAGAAAGGCACCTCACTGCGGCTTTCATTGTCCATCAGGAAACTCATGAGAACTGCCATGAAGGGGAAGAAAATGCTGGACGCAAGAGAGGTCGACAGACGCGAATCGTGAAGCCAGTAGTAAGCAGTCTTCGTCGCCATAGAAGCACTCTGAGGTGAGAAACCAAGTGCTTCCCAGCGCTGCACGTACTTGAGTCCCAGTGCACGTGAATCCTGACGCTGCTGTTCACGTTCTTTGGACGCACGCTCTTCATCAACGTGATAGCGTCCCTCTTTGATTGCCTGCTGAGCTTGCGCAGAAACGGGACGGGATACCCCGTGCATAGCTGGTCCTAAAACCTTGAGCCATAGGAACCAGGCCGCGCCGGCAGTGACGGCAGCAATCACGAAACGGATCCCGGCCATCAGGTAGTCACTCTCGCTCAGAGATGCAACTACTCCAAAGAAGGAACCAAAAGGCGTTGTGTAAACGACTGGAAGCGCTGCCAGCACCGTGTCATAAGAGAAATGCTCGGCAATGAGTTGGAACCAGATCCCCATCGGTGCAAAGACAGAAATGAACACCATGGTCCCGATGAAACCCGCTAAGTTCTTTCGCGTCGAATCTTTTTGAATCTGGTTTCCCGCCCAAGTCGTGATTGCCTTTGCCCAGACGATTGCGGTCAGAAGTGTGAGTACTCCAGCAATGAGTGATCCTGCAGCCATGGCCCATTGCCCGCGGAATAGATAGAACCACGCGGGAAGAATGATGAAAAGACCAGAGAAAATTGCGCCGATGCTCACGCATGAAGCGGCAATAAGTGCGCGTGCGAGCTGATGTGTAGGCGCGACAAAGGGAGAAAGTCGGCGTGGCTCAAGAGAGTTATCCATCGATGCCATGATCACCGGGCAGATGATCCAGCCCATGAAAATCACAGGTCCGGGCAGCATGACGAATACCCATGGAGCTTGAATCGTCATGGTTGCAATCTTGGCAATGCCAAAGTAGGCAAAGCCCGTGAAACCCAAACCGTACAAAATACCGATGATCGAGAAAATCAAAACGGCTGTCTGACTGCGCACCGTATTCCACATGATGCGCAGTTTCATGCGAATCAGTTGGCCAGCCATGACAGTCCTTCGCTGGTGTGAACGCCGCCAACCAGCTGGGCAAAACGTTCGTCAAGGGACATTCCCGCTGCGACCTCTTCGGTCGTGCCAGAGGCCAGTACTTGCCCGTGGTTAATCACCGCGACGTGCGTACACAGCTGTTGGACTGTTGCCATGACGTGACTGGAGAGAATGACCGTTCCCCCGCGTGAGGTGAAGTCTTGCAAGATCTGGCGGATATTTGCCGCCGAAACCGGGTCAACGGCCTCGAAGGGTTCGTCAAGAACCAGCAGAGAAGGAGCGTGGATGAGCGCTGCCGCCAGGGAAATCTTCTTCGTCATACCCGCTGAGTAGTCCGAAATGAGTTTCTTTCCTGCATCGGTCAGATCCAGGGTGTCCAGAAGCTGGTGAGCGCGCTGGCGGGCAGTTTCTCGATCCAATCCGCGAAGCATTCCAACATGCACCAGGAAGTCTGGGCCTGAGAGGCGGTCAAGTAAGCGCATGCCGTCGGGCATGACGCCGAGCTGCGCGCGAGCCGCGTGATCGTCTTTCCACACATCAATTCCATTGACGTAGGCGGTTCCCTGATCGGGGGTGAGCAAACCGGTTGCCATGTTGAGGGTGGTTGTCTTACCCGCACCATTGGGGCCGACGAAGCCGTAGAAGGAGCCCTTGGGAATGTCGAGGTTGAGGTTCGCGACAGCGACCAGGTTTCCGAAAATCTTCACGAGGCCACGAATTGCGAGTGCCGGAGGCTGAGCTTCGGTGGGAGCTTGCGTCGTTGAAGGCTGGACTGGGGGAGGAGTAGGCATAGACATGTTCCCACAGTAGTGAATATCCCCTCAGCCGTGGAGAAAGTTGCAGAAAATGGACACTCATTCCCCTTTATCTGGGGATGAGCTGAGGATTCTCAAAAGTGATACTGAAATTTTGTGAAAACGTCCTTTAGGTCTTCTGAGCAGGACTAACCTTTTGAGTGATTGGGGTAACAGGTCAGGAGTGTGCCTGCTCTGTCCTCGCAGACGATACCTGCTGTTTTCTGCATACGGATTCGTTCGCCTTGAGAGGGAGATGCACATGCTGCATGCGAAGAATCGGACACTGGTGACGACCCTTGCGACACTCTCGCTCATGGGGATGCCCATTGTTGCTTACGCTGATCCAGCAGGGGGTGAAACACCAAGAAGTGATGCGGAAATGGCATCTCCCGTACCCGAGGCCGTAACTACAGCCCCGGAGGAGGCGCCTTCCCTTCCCGCTGCCGAGGCCTCGCAAGCCCCGGGCGAGGATCGCGCGGCACCAGCCTTGGTAAGCATCGGCGATATCCAAACCCCCGGTGATGGGGATGACTCTCACCTGATTAATCAAACCGTTGAAACCAAAGGCGTTGTGACCGCGGCCTATCCCAAGGGGGAGAACGCAAACCTCAAGGGCCTCGAGGGCTTCACCATCCAAACCCCCGGAACAGGCGGAACCTGGGATCCTACGCGAAGCACCTCCGATGGCCTCTTCGTCTTTATGGGGAAGTCTTCTGCATCAATGCCTTCCATCGGCGACTGCGTTGTTGTCAAAGGCAAGGTTGCTGAATACGCGGGTGTCAAGAATGAAACCGCCTCAACCCAGAGTCTGACTCAACTGCTTCCACAAACGATCACAGCAGTTAGCGGATGCGATCCCGTTAAACCCACGGAACTGAGCGGTGTGCCGACTCAAAACCAGATGGAAGCGCTTGAATCCATGCTGGTTCTGCCCAAGGACACGTGGACAATTACCGATAACTACAAGACGAACCGCTACGGGACGCTCTCGCTGACCCCCGGAACCGAGGTATTGCGTACCGCAACCGACGTTGTTGCCCCCGGCACTGCTGCTCAAGCCTACGAGGCAGAAAACGCTGCAAAGACTATTGATCTGGACGACGCCTCGACCACGGACCTGACGAATTTCAAGCAGAACGGGCACAAAGAGCGCTACGCCTACTTGGCGAACGGAGCACCTGCTCGCGTGGGCTACCACGTCACCTTCACCAAACCCGTTGTCTTGGAATCACGCTTTGGAAGCTTCGTTTTCCAGCCCACACAGATGACCGCTGGTTACCCCGATCGTTCCCCGGTCACCATCACGGGGGAGCGTCCAGCTGTTCCAGCAGTGAGCGGTGATACCAAGGTCGCAACCTTCAACGTTCTCAACTACTTCTCTGATCTGGGTGAAAATGAACCCGGATGCAAGGGCTACGAAGACCGCAACCACAAGTACGTGACCGATAAGAACTGCAAGCTCCGCGGAGCTTGGTCATCGCAGGCTTTTGCGAACCAGCAGACCAAGATCGTTCAGGCGATTAATACGATCGATGCCGACGTTGTGGCACTGGAAGAAATCGAAAACCCCGTCGCATCGGGTGTCAGCAATGACCGTGACGGTGCACTCAAGAGCCTCGTCAATGCACTCAATGCGGCTGCCGGATCCGAGGTCTGGGCCTATGTCCCCAGCCCCTCAACCGTTCCGGCAAACGAAGACGTCATCCGTATTGCCTTCATCTACAAGAAGGCAAAGATCGCCCCGGTCGGGGACTCCGTGATTTACGACGATCCGGCATACACGGGCCTCGCTCGCCAGCCCCTGGCTCAAGAGTTCAAGCCGATCACTGACGCAAACCACGAAGGAAAGGATTTCGTCGTTATTGCCAACCACTTTAAGTCGAAGGGTTCCGCGCCGAAGAACTTGTCCGGCGCAGAAGCCGCCGCAAATACAGACAATGGTGACGGGCAGGGGAACTCCAATGGAGTTCGCGTGAAGCAGGCCCGAGCACTCGCCACTTTTGCTCAGCGTTTCAATGGCACCCCGACTGTGCTTGTCGGTGACTTCAACGCCTATTCCAAGGAAGATCCGTTGAAGGTTCTCACCGATGCTGGATGGACCCACGAGTCAGGTCACGGCGACTCTTCCTACGTCTATGGTGGTCGCTCCGGATCGATGGACCACGTCTTTGCGAACTCTGCAGCACACCCGCTGATCACCGAGGTGAAGTCTTGGGCCGTGAACGCGCAAGAGAGCATTGCCTTCGAGTACTCGCGTGCCAACTACAACGCCTATTTGGCTTTCGAGGCCGATAACCCCTACCGCGCCTCGGACCACAATCCTGAAATTATCGGTTTGAATCTCATCACTCCGATCAACAACCCAAGTGTTGCACCGACCAGCGAGCCTTCGGGGCAGGCCTCCACCTCCCCGAACGCTCCCACGCAACCCACCCCGCAATCCGCAGCAACTCCGAAGCACTCCACTTTGGCCTCGACCGGTGTCATGGGAAGCATTCCGCTGATTGCGGGAGCCCTGGCCCTGGCAGCAATCGGTTGCGCGCTGCGCCGTAAGACCCTCTGACCCTCACCAACCATCACGAGAGGAACACACAATATGTTCACCACTTCACGACGAGTGGCGATTGCAACCGGTGCGGCACTCGCGCTCTTTGCAACCCCGCTGACTGCGCTCGCGGAGCCTGCTAGCGACGCCACCCCTACGGCGGATGCGAGCACCGAGGCTCCTGCCGCCACCCCCACTGCCGAGGCCTCGGCAAGCGAGGCGACTCCTCACCCGGCCCCCGCAGCCGGAACGGATCGCGGAGCTTCCGATATCGTCACCTTGGACCTGTACAACCTGACTGATGTGCACGGACACATTGAGCCGCAAAAGGATCGCAAGACCAAGAAGATCAGCGAATCGGGTCTTCCGGCGATGAATTGCTACCTTAAGAAAGCAAAGGCGACGAATCCGAACTCAAGCTTCACCCTGTTGGGTGACAACATTGGTGCATCTCCCTACACTTCGGGTGCGCTGAAGGACAACCCGACCATCGAGGCCCTCAATACGATGCACCCCTTGGCATCGACCATGGGTAACCATGAGCTCGATATGGGGCAGGCTGTCTTCAAGCAGCGTGTTGATGGATCGAACCCCTCTGAGTTTGTTCAGACGAATTTCCCCTACCTGGCTGCAAACGTTGACGGAATGGGAACCTGGGGCTCGGGAACTCCTTACCTGGGAGAGTACAAGCTGTGGACCTCTCCCTCGGGAGTAACGGTTGCATTTATTGGTGCGATCGCTGGGGACGTGCCCTATAAGCTCAGCCCCGGAACCACAGCGGGTTTGACCTTCAATGATCCGATCGCGAAGATCAACACCCTGGCGAAGAAGCTCAAGCAGGATGGAACCGCACAGATCGTCATCGCTATGCTCGATGACGACGTGAAGAATAACTACCCGAAGATGAGCGCCGATGTTGACGGCCTCATGGGCGGTGACACGCACGTGCCATACGAGTTCGACCACGTTGATTCGCCGGTCACGCTCACCTCTGCAAATCCGCTTCTCGCGGGTGTGGCCTCGGGTTCCTACACGGATAACCTGGGCCTGATCCAGATCTCCTACGACACGGCGACCGGAAAGGTCGTTAAGGCCGATACCAAGCTGATCCCCGCTGCAACCGTTTACGAGTGCGGTGAAGACCCCGAGACAAAGGCAGTCGTGACCCGTGCGCAGCAGGCCTCGGCAGTAGCTGGCGCTGAAGTTGTGGCACGTGGATACACCGAGAGCTTCCACCGCGGTATTTTCGTGGCCCCCGATGGAAGCATCGAAAAGGGCGGTAACCGCGGCATCGAATCGACGCTGGGCAACCTCGCGGCCGATGCGATGCGTGAAACAATTCGCACACCCGATGGAAACCCCGTTGATATCGGCATGATCAATGCCGGTGGTCTGCGTGCGGATCTTGAACCCGGTAGCGATGGCACCATCACTTACAAGCAGAGCTACGATGTCATGCCCTTCTCGAACGAGCTGGGATACGCAACCATCAAGGGCTCCGATGTGAAGGATGCTCTGGAAGAACAGTGGAAGACGAACCTGAACTCTCAGAACTCGCGCCCGCTGCTCAAGCTTGGCCTGTCGAAGAATGTTCAATACACCTACGATGCCTCGAAGCCTTACGGCGAGCGCATTACCTCGCTGCTGGTCAATGGTGCACCCATTGATATGAACAAGGAGTACACGGTTGGATCCGTTACCTTCTTGCTCGCAGGTGGTGACACCTTCCCGGCGCTGACCCGTGGCACGAAGACGGTTTTGGGCAACCTCGACCGCGATAAGTTCAACGAGTACCTGGGTGCACACAACGGCATTAAGGCCGCCACCCTCAAGCAGGCAATCGGCGTGACGCTCCCCAGCGATACGCTTACTCCCGATCAGGAATTCACTGTGCCTTTGCGCGGCCTGTCCTTCTCCGAGGGCCCCGGAAAGACTCAGAATGTCAAGGTCTCCTTCGGGTCGGTTGTCGCCAGCGCAAGTGTCGATAACTCGCTGCGTGAATTGCATGCCTCAGACGAAGCCTCGGTCATCACGACCGATGGCGCAGGCCAGGCAACTTTGAAGGCCTCGCTGCCGATGTCGGTGTGCGCTGCCAAGCCCGAAGGGGGAGTGCTCTCCCTGCCCGTCACCGTTGAGACCGACTTTGGGACCGTCGTTCCCGAGGCCGCAGGTTTGACCGTGTCGGTTGCTTGCCCCGTCGCTCAGCAGCCTGCGACAACAAACACCGCGGTGAACCCGAAGGCCACGAAGGGCAAGAAGCTTGCGAAGACCGGTTCTGTAGCTGGAATTGCAGTTTTGGCTGCTCTTGCCTTGGGTGGTGCAGGGCTTGCTCTGCGTCGCAAGAAGAACTGAAACGGAAGCTGTACTCATGAGGATCTCAATCTGATTGAGCATTGAATTCGCACGTGGGTGGCACGGTCGTATGGCTGTGCCACCCACTGTTTTTGTTAACTGTGTCAATCTCAGAGTGTGTCTCTTCTAGGGTTTGGCAGTTTTATGCAAGTGTGCCCATATGTTGAGAGGACAACTGTGATTCAGAAATGAATAATTACTGCATTTATGCGGAAAAGATGAGATTTATAGATTCGTTATCGAGCTGTATCCAATCCGCCTTGACACGCCTAATTGTGACGGGTGAAACTCATTAGTGGGCGTCAACGCAGCACACTTATGCGTTCTCGCAAGCGGTGATGCATGTGCCCATTCTGGGTCTCATCGCATCCTCGCATCTATCCATCTCTGGATGTACACAACCTATGTGGAGGAAATACAGCATGAAGACCCTCACCAAATTTGTTGCGGTCGCCGGCGTCGCAACTCTCGCGCTGACCGCGTGCTCATCCGGCCAGAAGGCCTCGTCAGAATCTAGCTCTGACGCAGCATCGAAGGGCGCAAGCTTCAAGGCTTGTGCAGTGTCGGACGCAGGCGGTTGGGACGACAAGTCCTTCAACGAGTCCGCATACAACGGTCTGAAGGCCGCACAGTCCAAGCTCGGTATTCAGATCAACACGGCAGAGTCCTCCTCCTCGGCAGACTTCGTGCCCAACACCGAATCCATGGTTTCCGACGGCTGCAACCTGATCATCGGCGTTGGCTTCAACCTCGAGAAGGCGCTCCACGCCTCTGCAAATGAGAATAAGGATGTTCACTACGCACTGGTTGACTCCTCCTTCTCTGATGATTCCAACAAGACCGTCACCGTCGAGAACGCACGCCCACTGCTCTTCAACACCGCTGAAGCCGCCTACCTTGCGGGTTACGCCGCAGCAGGCATGTCCAAGACCGGCAAGGTTGCCACCTTCGGTGGTATCCAGATTCCTTCGGTTACCGTCTTCATGGACGGCTTTGCCGATGGTGTTGCCGCCTACAACAAGGCCAAGGGCACCAATGTCCAGGTCCTCGGTTGGGATAAGGCAACTCAGAACGGCTCCTTCACCCAGTCCTTCGATGACCAGGCACTGGGCAAGCAGCAGGCACAGCAGTTCATCGACCAGGGCGCTGACATCATCATGCCCGTCGCCGGCCCCGTGGGCCTGGGTGCAGCAGCAGCTGCACAGGCTGATGGCAAGACCTACATCATCGGTGTTGACTCCGACTGGTACGAATCTGCCCCCGACTACAAGTCGATCGTTCTGACCTCGGTCATGAAGGAAATTGGTGCTTCGGTTGAGCAGGCCATCACGGACTCCGTGAACGGCAAGTTCACTGCAACCCCCTACGTGGGCACCCTGGAAAACGGTGGCGTTTCCATCGCTCCCTTCCACGATTTCGACTCCAAGGTTCCCTCGGATCTGAAGGATGAGCTGACCAAGCTCACCGATCAGATCAAGAAGGGCGAGCTGAAGGTTGAGTCCGCAAACTCCCCGAAGTGACGCGGAAATCTTAGGTTGGGGCGCGGTGGTTTTCGACCATCGCGCCCCACTTTTTTCGGCTATCCTGAAACGGGAGCTCGACCACGCAGAAGGGGCGCAGTAGAGTGAAATTGGAACTGAAGGGGATCACCAAACGTTTCGGTCCTCTGGTCGCAAATAACGACATCAACCTGACAATTGAAGAAGGCCACATTCACGCACTTCTGGGTGAAAATGGAGCGGGTAAATCAACGTTGATGAACGTGCTCTACGGCCTTCACCAGCCCGATGAAGGTGAAATCCTCATCGATGGAAAGCCCGTCCACTTCGATGGCCCCGGCGACGCGGTCGCAGCCGGCATCGGCATGGTTCACCAGCACTTCATGCTGATTCCAGTGTTTACCGTCGCGGAATCAATCGCACTGGGATTTGAACCAACCAAGGCAAGCGGCTTGATTGATCTTGCTCAAGCACGCAAGACCGTTAAAGAGGTTTCAGCGCGATTTGGTTTCGATCTTGATCCCGATGCGCTCATTGAAGATCTCTCGGTCGGCGCTCAGCAGCGAGTCGAAATCGTTAAAGCGCTTTCCCGCCAGGCGAAGGTCCTTATTCTTGATGAGCCAACGGCAGTGCTCACGCCTCAAGAAACTGACGAACTCATGGCGATCATGCGTCAGCTTGCCGACGCGGGGACCTCGATTGTTTTCATCACTCACAAGCTTCGCGAAGTTCGAGCCGTTGCAGATGAAATTACCGTGATTCGACGCGGTACCGTTGTGGGCGAGGCCTCCCCGCAAGATTCTGAATCAGAGCTGGCGAATAAGATGGTCGGCCGCTCCGTCATGATGCGTGTTCAAAAAGCTCCCGCAGCGCCCACTGGTGGGGGACTGGAATTCAAAGCGATCTCCATGCTTTCGCCCCAGGGCGTTCCGCTTCTTGATCACGTCTCCTTCGCGGTAGAGCGTGGCGAAATCGTTGCAGTCGCGGGTGTGCAGGGCAACGGCCAGACCGAATTGGCGCAAACCGTTTTGGGTCTGTGTACCCCAGATTCTGGTGAAATTCTTCTAGAAGGCGAAGATATTTCTTACGCGGGTCCTCGAAAGTCTTTGGACGCCGGTGTTGGCTTCATTCCCGAAGACCGATCGACCGATGGCATTATTTCTACTTTCTCCATCGCCGAGAACCTCATTTTGGACCAGTACAAGGATTCCTCCTTTGCATCGGGCCCAATGCTCAAGCTGGGGGCCATTGCTCAGAACGCGCGCGATAAAGAGCAGGAATTCGATATTCGTTTGACTTCAATCAATGACCCGATTTCCTCGCTTTCGGGTGGAAATCAGCAGAAGGTTGTTGTCGCGCGCGAGATGTCGAAGGATCTCAACCTGCTTGTTGCGAACCAACCGACCCGCGGTGTGGATGTTGGTTCTATTGAATTCATTCACAAGCGCATTGTTGAGGTGCGCGACCAGAACATTCCCGTCCTTCTGATCTCATCGGAATTGGATGAAGTGATCTCGCTGGCCGATCGTATCGTCGTCATGTACCGAGGCCGCGTGATGGGGGTTGTTCCCGCGGACACCCCGCGTGACGTTCTTGGTTTGATGATGGCTGGTGTTCCCTATGACGAGGCCGTCGAAGGCGTGCACGAACACGCTGAGGTTTCGGATTCACACGTGGAGGAGAACTGATGACCGCGGTAAAGCGTCCTTCGAAGGCACTGATTGTGTGCCGTCATATTCTGGGATCGCGATGGTTCGTTTCCATCCTTGCGGTTCTCATTGCCTTCGCTATCGGTGCCATTCTGATCGCGATGACCGGAGCATCTGTGGTCGATGCCTACTACGCGATGTTCCGCGGAGCAATCTTCGATCCAACCGCTCGTAGTTTTCAGCGTCAGATCAAACCTTTGACAGAGTCCCTGTTCTTCTCCATCCCTTTGGTATTGGGTGGCTTGGGCCTAGCCTTGGGCTTCCGCGCAGGCCTGTTCAACATCGGCGGTAAAGGCCAGATCATCTTTGGTGCTCTTGCCGCTGTCTGGGTTGGTTTCGCAATGAATCTGCCACCCGTCGTTCACACTCTTGTTGCTCTTCTCGCCGCGATGGTTGCCGGTGCGCTCTATGCGGGAATTGCCGGTGTTCTCAAAGCAAAGACCGGTGCGAACGAAGTCATCGTCACCATTATGTTGAACTCGATTGCAACATTGGCGCTGGGTTACATCCTCTCGAAGAAGTCGTGGCAGGTTCCCGGTTCTAATCAACCTCAAACCCCGAAGGTTGCGGATTCAGCTGCCTTCACCCGTATCCTGGATGCCCCCTTCAAGATCCACGTTGGTCTTTTCATTGCCCTCCTTGCCGTCATCATTTTCTGGTGGCTTATTGAGCGCTCGACCCTTGGCTTCGAAATCCGCGCAGTTGGTGCCAACCCCGAGGCCGCACGTACCGCTGGCATCTCAGTCGGAAAGATCACCGCAATTACCATGGCGATATCCGGCGCTTTCCTGGGACTCGCAGGTGCGAACGAGGCCTTGGGTACCGTTGGGTACGTTTCAAGGGATATCGCAGGCTCCATTGGTTTTGATGCCATCACCGTTGCTCTCTTGGGCCGCAATAAGCCTCTGGGCACTCTGGGTGCAGGTATCCTCTTCGGTGCCTTTAAAGCCGGTGGCTACACCATGCAGGCCAAGGGCGTTCCGATCGATATGATCTTGATCCTCCAGTCTGTGATCGTCTTGCTGATCGCAGCTCCCATGCTGGTCCGTTGGCTCTTCCATCTGCCAAAGGAAACCAAGAAGAGCTTGCGTGCTGAGCTCGCTGAACTCAGCGGCGAGAATCCTGAAGAGAACGGAAAGACCCCGGCCATGGCCTCGGTAGTGAAGGAAGACGCAGCATCCGAGGGCGGCGATGCCGCCATCGATGGTGCCTCCACCGATACGGAAGGAGAGGCACGATGAGCCAGACGCGCGCGATGAATGATGTTCAGCTGAAGCGTTCATGGAAGATGCCGGTTGTCTACGTTCTGGCAGCTCTTCTGCAGATTCTTTTCGTTGTCAAGGTCAGTGGCGATGTCACCATCAGGCTCAATGACAAGTCCCAGAGCATCAATATCGACGATATTGTGACCCCTGGTCGTCCCATCCTTCTGGTACTGACGATACTCACCCTTCTGGTGACAGCCTGGTCGATCTACTCGGTGTGGGCACGTCGGCAAAATCCGCGTTGGCTTGACGTCACCATGATGATTGTCGCCGGAATTGCAACGGTCTTTGGCTTCTTGATCTACGCGGGTTCGGGTTCGGCCGGTGTCGTCACACTGACCTCCACTCTCTACTCCACAGTGGCAATCTCGACGCCTCTGATCTTCGGTTCCCTTTCGGGCGTTGTCTCCGAACGCGTTGGCGTTGTCAATATCGCCATTGAAGGTGACCTGCTCTTGGGTGCTTTCGCCGGTGTCATGGCAGCGTCCTTCTTCCAGACCTCGTGGGCAGGTTTGATCGCCGCTCCGATCGCAGGCGCATTCCTTGGCTGCCTCTTGGCACTCTTCTCGGTCAAGTACGGCGTGGATCAGATCATCGTCGGTGTGGTTTTGAACGTCCTAGCAGCGGGTCTGACGACCTTCTTCTACGGAACGTGGATGACGAAGAAGCCCGAGCTGTTCAACACCAACAGGTTCTCGCTCCCAGACATCAAAATCCCGCTCCTAGGTGAGATCCCAATTCTTGGTCCCGTGCTCTTCAACCACAATATCTTGGTGTACCTGATGTACGCCACGGTGATTTTCTTGGCGGTTTACCTTTACCGCTCGCGCTGGGGCCTGCGCCTTCGCGCCTGTGGTGAGCACCCGCGAGCCGCCGATACCGTCGGCATCAACGTCAATCGCACGCGAACCCTCAATGCGATCCTCGCTTCTGGTTTTGCTGGATTGGGCGGTGCATTCTTCACCATCGGGTCGAGCCTCTCCTTCACTGACAATATCTCCGCAGGTAACGGCTACATCGCTCTTGCGGCAATGATTTTGGGTAAGTGGCACCCGATCGGTGCTATGGGCGCAGCGCTCATGTTCGGTTTCGCTCAGGCGCTTGCCCGCTTGCTGCCCAACCTTGAGCAGTCCATTCCTTCGGACCTGATTTCGATGATTCCTTACATCGTGACCATCATTGCGGTCGCTGGATTCGTTGGAAAGTCGCGTCCGCCGGCAGCCGAAAACATTCCTTACACGAAGTGATCGACGGCTAGGTAGATGAAGGAACCAAACATGGATATCAATTGGGAACAACTCAAGGATCTTGCGATCTCGGCAATGGAGCAGGCTTACTGCCCCTATAGCGGATTCCCCGTCGGTGCGGCAGGACTGACAACCGATGGACACACCTATTCGGGCTGCAATGTGGAAAATGCCGGTTATGGCGTGACCCTGTGTGCCGAATGTGGGATGGTCTCGCAGATGGTGCGCTCGGGTGGAGGCCGCTTGGCAGCGGTTGTCGCAGTGAACGGAAACTGCGAACCCGTGGCTCCTTGCGGACGCTGCCGCCAGCTTATTTTTGAGCACGGTGGGAATGACTGCTTGGTTCTGATGTCCGAAGGTGTCATGACCATGAAGCAGGTGCTCCCGGGAGCTTTTGGTCCGCACGATCTAACCGAAGTCGCCTCCGTGCGATTCACAGAAGACTAATCACTGTGGCGGGCGTATGTGTCATCAGGTGACATGTGCGTCCGCCACACACATAGCCCGACAACAACACCCAGGAAGGACATCATGAAACAGTTTGATGCCGTCGACGTCATCCGCGTGAAGCGCGATGGCGGGAAACTGTCCACCGAAGAAATCCAGTGGACCATTGATGCCTACACGCGCGGGGTCATGAAAGACGAACAAATGGCAGCGCTTGCCATGGCCGTCTTCTTGCGCGGAATGGATCGGGAAGAAATCGTTACCTGGACCCAGGCCATGATTGACTCCGGTGAACGTATGGATTTCGATCGAATCGGCCGAGTGACGGCTGACAAGCACTCTACTGGCGGTGTCGGCGATAAGATCACCCTTCCTCTCGCACCCCTAGTTGCGTGCTTTGGTGTTGCTGTTCCGCAGCTTTCCGGCCGAGGCCTTGGCCACACAGGCGGAACCTTGGACAAACTCGAGGCCATCCCCGGCTGGCGTGCCTCGCTGTCCAACGAAGAGATCTACCATCAGCTGGGCGAAGGCTGCGGCGCTGTCATCTGCGCAGCGGGTGCGGGTCTTGCCCCCGCAGATAAGAAGCTCTACGCACTGCGCGATATCACATCAACAGTCGATTGCATTCCGTTGATTGCCTCTTCGATCATGTCGAAGAAGATTGCTGAAGGCACCGATTCGCTGGTCTTGGACGTCAAGGTTGGCAGCGGCGCATTCATGAAAGATATTGACAACGCCCGCGAGCTTGCCCGCACCATGGTGGACCTTGGACGAGACGCCGGTGTGAAGACCCAGGCACTCCTCACCGATATGTCGACCCCACTGGGACTCAAGGTCGGTAATGCTCTTGAAGTCGAAGAATCCGTTGAGGTTCTGGCTGGCGGCGGCCCCGCAGATGTCGTGGAATTGACCGTTGAGCTTGCCCGCACCATGCTGTTCATGGCCGGTAAGAGCGACGTCGACGTTGAGGCTGCGCTCAAGGACGGTCGTGCGATGGATACCTGGCGTGCAATGATCCGTGAGCAGGGGGGAGACCCCGATGCTGAGCTTCCGACCTCAACGCTGACCCATACTGTCACTGCCGAGGCCGATGGCTTCCTTTCCGAAATGGATGCGCTGAGCGTGGGCGTGGCCTCGTGGAGGCTGGGCGCTGGACGAGCAGTCAAGGACGATCCGGTACAGGCCGGTGCGGGTATCGAAATCCACGCAAAGCCCGGTGATCAGGTCAAGGCGGGCCAGCCGCTCTTCACCTTGCACACCGACGATGAATGGCGTATTCCCCGCGCTCTTGAGGCACTGGACGGGGGAGTGGTGATCAGCGAAACCGCACCCGCTCCTCGTCACATCATTTTGGACCGCGTGGGCTAAGACTCAGACCAGACCAAGCAAGCGACACCACCACATACGTATTGGAGTAAACAACCATGAAATCGACACCGCACATCAACCCGACTGCCCCAATCGCGCCGACCATCTTGCTGCCCGGAGATCCGCTTCGCGCCAAGTTCATTGCCGAGACCTACCTTGAGGATGCGCAGCAATTCAACGCGGTGCGTAACATGCTGGGCTTCACCGGTACCTACCAGGGCACTCCGGTATCGGTTATGGGCTCGGGTATGGGTATCCCTTCGATCTCGCTGTATGCGTGGGAACTCATCCACGTTTTTGGTTGCACAAAGCTCATCCGTGTGGGTACGTGTGGCGCGCTGCAGCCGGGAATCAACCTTTACGATGTCGTCATCGCTCAGGGAGCATGCACGAACTCGAACTTCATCGATCAATACAACATCCCGGGAACCTATGCCCCCATTGGCTCCTACCGTCTGATCGAGGCTGTGCGCGAGACTGCAAAGGAAAAGGGAGTGACCACCCACGTGGGTAACGTCCTCTCCTCGGACACTTTCTACAATGCCGACCCGACCTTTAACGAGCGCTGGCAGAAGATGGGCATCATGGCCATCGAAATGGAGACCGCGGGCCTGTACGCAACTGCCGCCGAGGCCGGGGTTGAGGCTCTGGGAATCTTTACCGTCTCTGACTCGCTGGTGACCGGTGAAGAAACCACCGCACACGAGCGTCAGACCGCCTTCACCCAGATGATGGAAATTGCACTTCCTCTGGCGCAGATCTGAGGACCTGAAAAAGGAAAAGTATGAAGAAGTCTGAAGTTGCACATCTGATCGACCACACGATCCTCAAGCCCGAGGCTACTAGCGCCGATGTCGCGCGGATTGTTGAGGAAGGTGCACGTTTTGGTACCTATTCCGTGTGTGTGTCCCCTTCGATGCTCCCGCTCGAGGTTCCTGAAGGACTCAAGGTTGCCTGCGTCGTGGGCTTTCCTTCGGGGGCAGTGAAGCCGAATGCCAAGGCTTACGAAGCCAAGCAGGCTATTGCCGATGGTGCTGATGAGATCGATATGGTCATCAATATTGCCCTGGCAAAAGAAGGCAAGTTTGATCAGGTCGAAGACGAAATCCGCGCGGTTCGAGCAGAGATTCCCGCGGGTAAGGTCCTGAAGGTCATCATCGAATCGGCGGCCTTGACCGACGAAGAAATCGTTGCAGTCTGCCGTGCGGCGGTCGCTGCCGGTGCAGATTTTGTCAAGACCTCAACCGGTTTCCACCCTGCAGGTGGAGCATCCGTTCACGCGGTGAAGCTCATGCGTGAGACCGTGGGCGAGGGCGTCGGGGTGAAGGCCTCGGGCGGTATCCGCAATGCAGAGACCGCAGTCGCCATGACCAATGCCGGAGCAAACCGTTTGGGTGTGTCGGCAACCGCAGCAATTCTTGAAGGCCTTGAGGACTGAATATGAACCTTATTGAACGTGCCCAACAGTGGGTTGATCACGATCCGGATCCCGTAACCGCCGAAGAGCTCGGATCATTGGTCCAGGCCGCTCGCGAAGGCGATCAGGACGCAGAACTCGAACTTGCACGTGCCATGAATGGTCCCTTGCAATTCGGTACCGCTGGCCTGCGTGGTGAGATCGGTGCCGGCGAGTCTCGGATGAACCTTGCGGTTGTTATCCGTGCGACGGCGGGCTTGTGTGCAGTGCTCCTTAAGCATGCTCCGCGCACTCCGCGTGTCGTCATCGGATGCGATGCCCGCTACGGTTCGGTTGACTTCGCTCACGCAGCCGCGCGTGTGGCCTCGGCAGCGGGATGCGAAGTACTCTTGCTTCCCCTGATGAACCCAACCCCGCTCACCGCTTTCTCGGTGCGCGAACTGGACGCGGATGCGGGAATCATGGTGACCGCCTCGCACAATCCTCCTCGCGACAACGGCTACAAGGTCTATCTGGGCGGAACAGTCGTGACGGATGCCGGTCAGGGCGTCCAGATCGTTCCTCCCTTTGACGCAGAGATCGCCTCGGCGATTGCGACGGCCCCCTTTGCCGATCAAATTGCACAAAATGATGAACTCATCGTCAATGTGGATCCCCGCGAAGACTACATTGCCCGCGCAGCCTCTCTGGCCTCGGGAAGCGCTGAAAGCAAGGCTGACCTGGGGATTACTCTGACGGGAATGCACGGCGTGGGTGCTGCGCTCACCAAGAAGGTCCTGGAAGAAGCCGGCTTCACCAATGTCACTCTGGTTGCCGAGCAGGCCGATCCGGATCCGGATTTCCCGACCGTCTCTTTCCCGAACCCGGAAGAACCTGGGGCGTTGGACCTGGCAATCGCGCACGCCGCCGCGCACGGATCGGATCTGATCATCGCTGTTGATCCCGATGCTGACCGCTGTGCACTTGCTGTCCCCGACAGTGAATCTGCGACCGGCTGGCGTCAGCTCTCCGGTGATGAGATCGGATCATTGCTGGGTGAATTCCGTGCTCAGAGCGCACCTTCGGACGCGGTTTTTGCGAACTCGATTGTCTCCTCGCGACTTTTGGGCAAGATCGCTGAGGGGCGCGGCTTGAAGTACCAGCACACGCTGACCGGCTTTAAGTGGATTGCCCGCGTTCCTGGCCTCTACTTCGGCTACGAGGAAGCAATCGGTTTCTGCCCCGATCCTTCGCGTGTACGCGATAAGGACGGTATTGCAACATCCGTCGTCGCAGCCTCCCTTTTCGCGCAGCTCAAGGCTCAGGGCCGCAGTGCGAAGGATGAATTGGAACGCATGGCACGCCTGTATGGCCTGCACGTGACCGCTCCCTTGACCTTCCGTGTCGATCGACTGGAGCTTATTGCTGAAGGAATGCAGCGCCTGCGTGCTCAGCCGCCGACAACCCTTGCCGGTGCTGAGGTTGAAGGCGTCGTGGACCTGTCGAAGGGTTGGGACGGCCTTCCAGGAACAGATGCGCTGATGGTCACCACCACCGCTGGAGACCGCGTGATCGCTCGTCCTTCGGGCACCGAACCTAAGCTCAAGTGCTACTTGGAAGTGATTCTTCCCGTTGAGGAAGGAGCCGAGGTCCCTTGGGAAGCCGCTCGCGCTCGCCTAGAGAGCATCAAGGCTGAGTTTGGTGCTGCGATCGGGATCTGAATAAGTTCCGAGGCCGCAGCGGCTGAGCAGTGCGCACAGTAGCTGCGGCGTGAAAAACCTTTGGTGGGTGTCGCATGTGGGCGGCACCCACCAGTCTTATTCGCTTCCTTGCGATGCAAGTGTCTGGGATTTGCTGTTCCATTATCGATCGCTCTATTTTTGCTTGTGCGTGGTTGACTCGCGACAAGCTATTGAGGCTGGCAGGATAAAGGCGTGAGCGAAAAACACACCCCATCAGATACGCAGCCGCAAGATTTTCACGATCATCTGCTTTTGCAAGCCTTCGCGTGGGATCTCCCCGCCGATCAAAGCCTGTGGAGGAGCATTGCCGCTTCGGCGCAGGACCTTGCGGATCTGGGAATTGAAGGTGTCTGGCTTCCGCCCGCCTATAAGGGCTATATGGGACGCGAAGATGTCGGCTACGGCGTCTACGACATGTATGACTTGGGTGAGTTCGACCAAAAGGGAAGCGTCGGGACAAAGTACGGGACAAAGGAAGAGTATCTGGCTGCCATCGATGCCCTTCATGCCGCGGGTATTCACGTAATTGCCGATATTGTCTTTAACCATCGCCTGGGTGGGGATGAGACCGAAGATGTTCGAGCGCGCAAGGTCGATCCGGGGAACCGAATGCAGGTGATCTCCGATGAAGAAACGATCCGAGCATGGACCCGTTTTACTTTCCCAGGTCGGGCTGGAGCTTACTCCGATTTCCAATGGGATTGGCAATGCTTCAACGGTATTGATTGGGATGAAAACACGAAGAGCAATGCTGTTTGGCTTTTCGACGGTAAAGAATGGGACCCGACTGCCGGTGAGGAGTTAGGCAACTACGACTACCTCATGGGCTGCGATGTTGATGTCTCTTCACCGCAGGTTAATGAGGAATTAGACCGTTGGGGCCGCTGGTACATCGAAACTACGGGCGTCGATGCCCTGCGCTTGGATGCCGTTAAACACATCGGTTCAGATTTCTTTGCGCGCTGGCTGCCAAATTTACGTGAGGCAACCGGCAAACTTCTTCCCGCTGTAGGGGAGTACTGGAGCTACGACGTGGGGCAGCTGTGCTCCTACCTTGACCGAGTCCCCGATGTTGCGCTCTTTGATGTCCCACTGCATTTTCACTTCCACGAGGCTTCTGTCTCGGATGGAAATTTTGATCTTTCGCAGCTTTTTGCTAATACCTTGGTCGGGACTCGCCCAGAACTGGCCGTCACTTTCGTGGAAAACCACGACACACAACCGGGACAATCACTAGAGTCCACCGTTGCTCCTTGGTTCAAGCTTTCTGCTTACGCCTTGATTTTGCTGCGTGATAGTGGAGTGCCCTGCGTCTTTTGGGGAGATCTTCTGGGTAGCGGCGATTCTCTTCCCGCTGTGAGTGAATTACCCTTCCTCATGCGTGTGCGCAAGGCCGCCGCTCAAGGCCCGCAGTTCGATGCGTTTGATGATCCCGATGTTGTTGGTTTTTCTCGTCAGGGAATCGAAGGCGACCCATCGACTGGTTGCGCTGTCATCCTTTCAGACCGCCTTGCCGGTGAGAAGCGTTTATTCCTTGGGAACTGGCGCGCGGGTGAGACCTGGGTGTGCGCTATTGGTGAGCACCCGGCCGTTGTTATCGAAGAAGACGGGTGGGCAACTTTCCCGGTTTCCGACGGTGGCCTTTCCGTTTACTTTCCCGAGGCCGCGCGCCTGTAAGGGGAGAACTGCTACTTGGCCTCGTCCGCGGAAGTCATGAGGATGGGGGAGGGGCGCAGATTGCGCATACCGTTCCACACAAGGTTGACCACGTGTGAAGCGACTTCTTCCTTGCTCATTCGGCGTTCGTCAAGCCACCACTGTCCCACCTGTGCGATCAGGCCGACAAGCATCTGTGCATACAGAGGTGCCCATTTGGGATCCATATGCGCATGAGAAAACTGCTCAGCCAAGAGGTGTTCAACCTTAATGGCGACATCTCCAAGCAGTGAAGAGTAAGAGCCAGACGTCGAATTCTGCGGGGCATCACGCACCAGAATTCGGAAACCATCCGTATGGGACTCGATGTAACTGAGCAGGGCAAGTGCTGAATCCTCAAGGATCATTCGCGGGCGCTTATGGGAATCCAGAGCGGCTTCCAATGCGCTCATGAGTGCCTGGACTTCTCGGTCCACAATGACGGCGTAGAGGCCTTCTTTCCCCCCAAAATGTTCGTAGATAACAGGTTTTGAGATCTTCGCGTGAGCGGCAATTTCCTCGACGCTGGTGCCGTCAAATCCTTTTGAGGCAAAAGTCGCACGTCCCACGGCAACCAATTGCTCGCGACGCGCAAAAGCGCTCATTCTCATCCGCTTCTCGGCCATGTCTTAACCGTACACGCAGACGGTGTTGGAGGTTCTAGATGGCATAACACGGTGTGTTTATGGCACAATCTATGTGTCCTTCCGCCTTGGTGTAACGGCAGCACAGAGGTTTTTGGTGCCTTTAGTCTAGGTTCGAATCCTAGGGGCGGAGCTCAGGATGAGCGCGCGTGAAAGGGCGACATGACTACTCCCACAGCAGTGATTGTTCTGGCCGCCGGCGCCGGAACCCGAATGAAGTCTTCCCTTCCCAAGGTTGTTCATCCAGTCGTTGGGCGTTCAATGATTGGTCACGCGCTGCACGCAGCTGCGGGGACTCACCCCGATCATCTTGTTGCGGTTGTTCGTCACCAGCGCGAACTTGTTGCTGCTGAAATCCTGCGCAATAACCCCGATGCCATCATTGCAGACCAGGATGATATTCCCGGAACCGGTCGTGCGGTGCAATGTGCTCTTGATGAGCTTCTGCGTCGCGGGCATAGCCTTTCGGGCACGATCTTGGTGACTTACGGCGATGTCCCCATGCTTGATGCAGATACCTTGAATGCTCTTGTTCGCTCTCATGATGAGCGCGGTGCAACAGTGTCAGTCTTGACGACAATTGTTGATGACCCCACCGGCTACGGGCGAATTATTCGAGATGAGACAAGCGGTGATGTCTGCCGGATTGTCGAACAAAAAGATGCATCTGAAGCAGAGCGTCAGATCCGCGAAATCAACGCTGGGATCTACGCGTTTGATGGTGAGTTCCTTCGTGACGCGTTGATGCATGTTGGGACCAATAACAATCAGGGTGAGGTTTACCTCACGGATGTTCTTGCTCAGGCATACCAAGCGGACCGCGTAACAAACGGTGTTGTTCTTGAGGATCAATGGATGGCGCAGGGCTGTAACGACCGGATCCAGCTTGCCGAATTGGCCGCAGAAATGAACCGTAGGATCTGCGTGGAGCACATGCGTTCAGGCGTTTCCATTGTGGATCCCTCAAGCACATGGATCGAGTGCGATGTCCGCATTGACGCGGATACAACGATCTATCCCAATACTGTTCTGCGCGGTCGTACCGAGATCGCCACGGGCTGCGAAATTGGCCCGGGAACAACACTGACAAATGCGCAGGTCGGGCCGGGGTGCCGAGTGCCTGCCGCCTGGGTCAGTAACACACGCCTAGAAGGCGATACGATAGTAGCGCCTTTTACTTCGATCGAACGGTGAATAAGGATACTGCTCGACGAAAAAAGTCCGCATAAACGGGAGGGACATACCGCATGACGGGGCTGGTAACCAGCGGTGAAAAGCGTCTGGTTCTTGTATCGGGTCGAGCACACATTGAACTCGCCCAGCAGGTTGGCGAAGAGTTGGGTTGCGGAGTTTCTCCGACGACCGCGTATGACTTCGCCAGTGGGGAAACCTACGTTCGTTTTAACGAATCAGTACGTGGTGCGGATGTCTTCGTCCTGCAATCGCATACCGGTGAAGTGAATAAGTGGCTGATGGAACAGCTCTTGATGATCGATGCAGCGAAGCGAGCATCGGCCAAGCGTATTACCGCAGTCGCTCCCTATTACCCCTACGCGCGCCAGGATAAGAAACACCTGGGGCGCGAACCTATTTCCGCCCGACTTATTGCCGATCTATACAAGACGGCAGGTGCGGATCGCATCATGAGCGTTGACCTGCACGCTTCGCAGGAACAGGGCTTCTTCGATGGTCCGGTTGACCACCTCTGGGCAATGCCCGTCCTGGTTGACTACGTGCGCTCGCATGTCGATCTGTCCAATGTCTGCATGGTCTCTCCCGACGCCGGACGTATTCGCGTCGCCGAGAAGTGGTCAGCAAAGCTGGGTGGATGCCCCTTGGCTTTCGTCCACAAGACTCGCGACACCACCCGCCCCAATGTTGCTGTTGCTAACCGCGTTGTTGGTGATGTTGCAGGTAAGCAGTGCGTGCTGGTCGACGACATGATCGATACCGCCGGTACCATTTCCGAGGCCGTCAAGGTTGTGATGAACGCGGGTGCCTCATCGGTTATCGTTGCCGCAACCCACGGTATTTTGTCCGATCCTGCAGCTCAGCGTCTTTCCGAATGCGGTGCGCAAGAAGTGATCGTCACTGACACCCTGCCCATTGCACCTGAAAAGCGTTTCGACAATCTGACAATCCTGCCGATTGCTCCGCTGCTTGCACGCGCAATCCGCGAGGTTTTCGACGATGGATCGGTCACATCTCTCTTTGATGGGGTCGCCTGAGACCTTAAAACGCGCTATTCTGGCTAGGTTGCTCCGGCGAGGGCGCGAAAGCGCCGTTATCGACAGGGCTTTCTGTAGGGTTATCCTTCAGATTCCTAGCGCCGGTGCGTGGAATGAACTATTTGAAGGAGGCTCTCATGAGCAACCCCACGCTGGTCGCACAGACCCGTTCTGAATTTGGTAAGGGTGCAGCACGTCGCGCACGTCGCGCCGGCCTGGTCCCCGGTGTCCTTTACGGTCACGGTGGCGAGCCTGTTCACGTTGATCTCCCCGCTCACGAGCTCTTCCTGGCTGTTCGTGGCCAGAAGAACGCTCTGCTTGAGCTGGTCATCGAGGGCAAGAAGCAGCTTGCTCTGGTGAAGGAAGTTCAGCGTCACCCGGTTTCTCGCGATCTGCTCCACGCCGACTTCCTGGCCGTCAAGGCCGGCGAAGTGGTCGACGTCGAGGTTCCCGTTTCGATCATTGGTGAGCCCGCCCCCGGCACCCAGCACACTCAGGAAGAGTTCGCACTGCTGGTTAAGGCTCCTGCCACCGCTATCCCCGAGTCCATCGAGGTTGACATCACCGGTATCGAGGCCGGCACTGCCGTTCGCGTCGCCGATGTGACCTTCCCCGAGGGCGTTGTCTCCGAGCTCGATCCCGAGACCGTCGTTGCCACGGTCTCCGAAGAGGTCGTCGAGGTCGAGGAAGAAGAAGCACCCGCTGAGGCTGCTGAAGAATCTGCTGAGTGATCTCACTTCACTTAAGGGAGGCTTGCCGTTAGGCAAGCCTCCCTTTTTATTACACTGAGAAGTATGAATCGACTTCACGTCATTATTCCCGCCGGGGGTGTGGGCTCTAGGCTGTGGCCTCTATCGCGTAAGGATCGGCCGAAATTTCTGCTTGACCTTCGCATGAGCGGAAAGAGTTTGCTCCAAGAGACCATTGACCGTCTGGCTCCAATCGCAGCTTCTTTCACGATTGTCACGGGGCGTGCACATGAACAAGCCGTGCGTGCTCAGATCCCCCAGGGGCTTGATGTCACTGTGCTTGTCGAGCCGCAGGGACGCGATTCGATGCCCGCTATCGGTTTGGCTGCTTATGTCATTCGCCAGCGCTTTGGTGACGAGGCTCCGATTGCTTCCTTCGCGGCTGACCATGCGATTACTCATCCTCAGGTTCTCCTTGACTGCGTGGAACGTGCGCTGGAAGTCGCTCAAAAGGGCTACGTTGTTACGATTGGCCTCAAGCCGCTGACCCCTTCGACAGCCTATGGCTACATTGCACCGGGAGAACCCTTTGAAATGGAGTCTCCCGAAAAGGGATCTATCGTGCGCTCTTTCGTTGAGAAGCCCGATGAAGAGACCGCGAAGCAGTACTGTGAACAGGGCTACCTGTGGAACGCTGGAATGTTCATCATGACCGCGGGGACTCTTGCTCGTGCACTGACGCGTTTTCATCCCGATATGGATACACATCTGAGCGCGATTGGGAGCCAATGGGGAAGTGAAAGCTTTGCTCAGACCCTGAGCGAAGAATGGCCCACGCTTACGAAGATCGCTATCGATCATGCCGTCGCCGAACCGCTTGCCTCTGAGGGGGGAGTGGCCGTTGTTCCTGCGACCGACATGGGCTGGACCGACGTGGGTGATTTTGATGCGCTTGCGCAGATTAGCTCTGAAGGGCAGGCCCTTCGGATTGATTCCCCTGATTCATTCGTCCGATCTTTGACCGGCCAAAAGATTGTTTTGGTTGGAGCGCCGAATATGGCTGTCATCGCTACAGAGGACGCAATCTTGGTTGTTGACCGTAATCGCGCGCAGGACGTGAAACACGTGGTTGACCAGTTGACGCAGAGCGGAGAGGAAGAACTCCTTTAGGATGAAGACCATGACTCGACACACGCGTGCACACCTATGCGCAGTAACAAGCGCTTTGCTGCTTCTTCTTGCTGGCTGCTCCTCAACCCCCGCGTCAAATGCTCAAACTCAACTGTGCGGAATTTCTGACACAGCTGGGTGGGATAGTGCGAGCTCGCAAACTCCAGCGAAACGGGCAATTTCACAGGCGGCCTCGGAAATTGGAGGGGAAGCAAAATTTGCCACCGACGAAGGCGAACTGGATGCACTTCTCAAGGGTGGATGCACCATTGTTATCTCCGAAGGCCAGGGAATGACTCAGGCCATCACCCAGGCGGCGAAGAAAAACTCATCAGTCCGCTTTATTACCGTTAATTCTGGCTTCGAATCAGCAAATAAGACTGTCGAGCCCAGTAATGGCAAGGCTGTTGTCTCACGCGCAACCCAGGGCGCCTATATGGCCGGCTATGCTTCCGCCGGTTTGACGACGACCGGAACTATTGCCGGATTTGGTGGGGTTGAAACCAGCGAACGTCAAGCGCTGATGGATGCCTTTGCGCAGGGAGTTGACGCCTACAATCTCGCATATGGGACATCAATCCGCTTTGAAGGATGGGATACCACCCGCATGCGCGGAACCTTCACCGGAAACGATGACCCGGCAAGTATCAAGGATGCAGCTTCAAAGGCACTTGCTGCGGGTGCGGATATTTTGGTCCCCTTCGCGGATGGTGGAAACCAAGGTGCGCTCCAAGCACTTGAGGCAGCTGGAAATAACTCGGCCCAGCGCTTGGTCTGGATGGGTGATGACCTTCCCAGTGACCTTCCTCAGGTCATCACGGCGGTCACTACGACCACGAAGGATCACGCGACCGAGGCAATTACTTCCGCACGAGGAAATGATTTTTCAACGAATGCGGTTATCGATTCCCTTGATAATAACGGCGTGACGCTGGCTCCTTTCGCTGCTCATGAGGCGCTCATGACCCCCGAGCTCAAGGATTCTTTGGCTTCGATGCGCCAGCAGCTTCTCACTGGCAGCCTTGTGATCACGACTCAATTTGATCCCCTGTTGATTTCTCCCCGTAAGTGAGGGCTCCCATGGAACACGCATACCAGAATTCCTCCTATCGTCGAGGACCGGTGATCCTTCGTGGAGGAAAGATCCCTCGCGAAACATCCGATACCGGACTTTTGCGTCCCCAGTCCTCTGCGGATTGGCTGCACGAGGACCCTTGGAGGGTGCTTCGTATCCAATCGGAGTTTGTTGAAGGTTTTGGAGCGCTGGCCGAGTTGGGGCCGGCAGTGTCGGTTTTCGGCTCGGCTCGCACCCCTGCCGGAAGCGAAGATTGGGAGCGTGCGCGCTCCATCGGCTCCCTATTGGTGCAAGCTGGCTTTGCCGTGATTACCGGTGGTGGACCGGGAATTATGGAAGCAGCCAATAAGGGCGCGTGGGAAGCGGGAGGGACCTCCGTCGGCTTGGGAATCGAGCTTCCCCACGAGCAAGGAATGAATGAATGGGTAAATGTCGGAATTAATTTCCGCTATTTCTTTGCTCGCAAGACCATGTTTATGAAGTATTCCTCTGGTTTCATCGCGATGCCGGGTGGTTTTGGCACCATGGATGAGCTGTTTGAGGCTGCAACCTTGGTACAAACCGGTAAGGTGCATTCTTTCCCAATCATTTTGGTTGGCCGCGAGTATTGGGGTGGACTAGTTCAATGGATTAATTCGACAATGAAGGAATCAGGAATGCTGTCAAGTAATGACCCTCAACTTCTGCATATTGTTGATAGTCCCGAAGAAGCTGTGGAAATAGTAATTGGACACAAATAATTCAATACCTTACTTAAACACGGCATTCTCGGTAGAATAAATGTGTTTTTAGCGGTATTTAATACCCGGCGTTCAGAAGGGAAACGAACATGGCAGCTATGAAGCCGCGAACCGGAGATGGCCCCCTCGAGGCAGAAAAAGAGGGTCGTGGGATTGTCATGCGTATCCCCAGCGAAGGCGGCGGCCGTCTGGTCATCGAACTCAGCGCTGAAGAAGCACAGGAACTGGCTCAGGCTTTAGCTAACGCTCTGTGAGGCACTTAGAGCCTCCTCAAGAGTCAGGCTTCCGACATAGAGAGCCTTGCCAACAATCACTCCATCCAGATAGCCTTCACGCCTCAAGGTGTGGATATCCTCGATATGACGGATTCCTCCTGAGGCAACCAGAAGCGTAGGTGTTTTCGCCCGTAGATCTCTGAGTAGGTCTACGGGCGGTCCCATAAGTGCCCCGTCTCGTTGGCGCTCGGTGACGATATAGCGCTGCACACCTGCTTGATCCAGAATGCGGCAGACTTCCCAAAGGTTACCCGCGTCCCCATCAACGCCTCGCGGACGAATTCGGTCGCCCTCAACATCGATGCAGATATTGAGGCGTCCGGCGAACTCGGCAATCAAGGTGCGGATCCGATCGATATCGACCAAGGCCTGAGAAGCCAGATTGACGCGATCGGCACCTGCCTGAAGTGCAGCTTCGATATCCTCCCCGCTGCGTACCCCACCAGACCACTCGATGCGGCATTCAGGGGTGTGCCTGCCTGAGATGGATGCTGCAGATCCGTGAAGCTCAGAAATCACCTCAGAAAGCAGATCTGAGTTGCTTCCTCGCTCAAAGGCCGCGTCAATATCGACCAGATGAATCCAGCTTGCTCCCTGAGCGACGAAGGAACGCGCAACCTCGAAGGGATCAGCACTGGCCTGATCCTCACGTCCGTCAGCCTTACGGTGCGTGAGGGCCCGGCCATTGGCAATGTCAAGGGCGGGGAGAATATCCACGACTCAGTTGTTTCCGTGATTCAGGGTCGCTTGGTACATCGGTGCGAAGAACTCGCCCAGCCGCACAAGAGTTTCGTTCAATGCATCGCTGGAGCCGTTCTTCTCCTCTTCCGCGATTTGTGCGGCATGCTCGGCGATGATGCGCACGATTGCTGAACCCGAGATCGCGCCATCTGCTCCCGCCTGGAGTGCAGCACGGACGTGCTCGGGTCGGGAAATCCCAAAACCCAAGAGAACAGGAGCGGCCGCTTCTTCGCGAAGCTTCGCGACGGCCTCGTGCAAGCCCACGGTCGAGGCCTCGTGATCCGCGCCCGTCACGCCCACTCGAGAGACCGCATAGACGTAGCCGCGTGCAGAGTGTGCGACATCGCTTAGGGTGCGAGGCGAGGCCGATGGGGGAGCGATGTATACACTGTCGATCCCCGACTTCAGTGCTGCTTCTCCGAATGGATGGCCCTCGCGGATCGGGAGGTCTGGAATGAGTACCGAATCGACTCCCGCCTGCGCGCAGAGATCATAGAAACGATCAACCCCGATGGAGAAGGGAACATTCGCGTAGACCAGCAGACCAATGGGAAGATCTGGGTGCGAGTTGCGAATGCGAGAAAGGATCTGGAAGCACTCATCGATAGCAGTACCGGCCTGAAGAGCACGCAGGTGTGCTTCCTGAATAACAACGCCGTCTGCGACCGGATCTGAGAAGGGAATCCCAAGCTCCAGAGCATCTGCGCCATCGGCGATGAGTGCCTCGATGATGGCCTCGCAGGACGCAGGAGTGGGGTCGCCCAGCATAACGAAGGGGACGATTGCCCCGCGTTCCTGTGCGGCGCAGCGCTCAAACATTGATGCGTAGCGAGTCATCGTTCCTCCTTAGATGAACCCAGATCATAGGAATGGGTCCTATGGGTTCCAAAGCCGGCACGTTCTTGTGCAACAAGCTCAGCAGCGCGGGCAACGGCTCCATCCTGGGAGAAAGAGCCTCCCAAGCGCTCGCGGACCTGGTCGAGGTCCTTATCGCCTCGGCCGGATAGACACACAAGCAGCGTGGGGACGTGTCCCTCGCGCGTATCAAGTCCTTCGGTGTGGCCCGTATCCTTGAGCTCACGCGCCATCTTAAGGGCGTAAGCCAAGGCATGAGAGGACTCCATTGCCGGAATAATGCCCTCATGACGCGAGAGCTCGATGAAGGCGTTGACGGCCTCGTCATCGGTAATTCCCACGTAGTGAGCGCGGCCGCTCGCAGCTAAATAGGCGTGCTGCGGGCCGACACCGGGGTAGTCCAAGCCGGCGGAAATCGAATAGGACTCTTCGACCTGCCCCTCGTCAGTGCGCATGAGGTAGGAACGCGCCCCGTGAAGAACACCGACCTTGCCCTCGTGGATCGCCGCGCCGTGGTGTCCGGAATTCAGTCCCTCACCCGCAGGCTCAACACCGTAGAGCGCAACAGATGGGTCGTCAATAAAGTCAGCGAACATACCGATTGCGTTTGAGCCTCCACCCACGCATGCAATAACCGCGTCGGGGAGCGCACCGGTTTGCGCGAGGATCTGAGCACGGGCTTCGGTTGAAATAATGCGGTGGAATTCGCGAACCATTGTGGGGAAGGGGTGCGGACCGGCCGCGGTTCCCAACAGGTAGTGCGAGGTCTTGAAGGTTGCAGTCCAGTCGCGCAGGGCCTCATTAACGGCATCCTTGAGGGTTCCGCTGCCTGCGGTCACGGGGACAACAGTTGCACCCATGAGTTCCATGCGCTCGACGTTTGGGGCCTGTCGAACAACATCGACCGCGCCCATGTAGATCGTGCATTCCAAACCCAAAAGCGCACATACCATTGCGGTTGCGGTCCCGTGTTGGCCTGCTCCGGTTTCAGCGATGATGCGCGTCTTGCCCATGCGCTTAGCCAGCAGAGCCTGTCCCAGAACCTGATTACCCTTGTGCGCGCCTCCGTGGACCAGATCCTCACGCTTGAGGAAGATCCGAGCGCCGCCACCGGGAAGGTTGCGGAGCTCTGTGATGGGGGTGGGACGTCCCAGGAACTGATGGAGAAGGGTATTGATCTCCTCGATGAAAGTTGGGTCGTCAATTGCCTGGACGAATGCTTCTTCAAGCTGGTCCAGTGCGGGGATCAAAAGCTCAGGAACATATTGGCCGCCGAATTGCCCGAAGTAGGGGGAAAGCTTCGTTGGGCGCTCAGGAGTTTCTTCGTTGTTCGTAGCCTCCGTCTTTGCGCCGAGGCGCTCACTGGAGTAGGGCCTCCACGAGGTGTGGTGCGCAGCTTCTTCGAGGAAGGCGTGGCCGGCACTGGGCTGGCCTCCTGCGATCTCCCAAGCTGCCTGCGTAGGATCATTCGATCCGGAGAGCGAGGAGCCAACCAAGAGGGCGTCGACATATGGGGCAAGAGTCATCACATCGTCGCGTGAATGAACGCCAGACTCGCCAACAATCACTGCTCCCTTTGGAGCAAGGGGAGCCAGCTTCTGCGTACGGGTAATGTCGATCTGAAGCGTGCGTAGATCACGATTGTTGATGCCAATGATGCGTGCGCCCAGGCGCTGAGCGCGGTGCATATCCTCTTCGCTATCAACTTCGGTCAGGACGTCCATTCCCAGGCGCTGGGCCGCCAAGGAAAGCTCCGTGTAGTCCTGATCGTCCAGAACAGACAGCATCAGTAAGATCGCATCTGCACCGTGAGAGCGAGCAGCCGTGATCTGAATGGGATCGATGATGAAGTCCTTGCACAAGACAGGCTGGTTAACCTCGTCTCGTACCTCATCAAGATCAGCGAAATTGCCGTTGAAACGGTCGGGCTCTGTCAACACACTGATCGCTGCAGCGTAGCGAGAGTAGGCACGAGCCAAGAGGCGCGGAGAATATGCGCCCTCGATAATTGTGCCCAAAGTCGGAGATGCCGACTTGCACTCCATGATGATTGCCGGGCCGCTGAGACGAGGCTGGTAGCCTTCCTTATCGTCGTAACGACGCGTGCGTAGTGCGTCCTCAAAAGAGCGCGTCGAGCGAGGAAGCGTTAGGGGATCGATGTGTCCGTAGGCCTCGTGAAGTTCAGGAAGACGCGTCCGACGCTGAGCGACGATCGAATCAAGGACGGTCCCGGTTTCGCGCAATCGCGTGGAAATGGGAGAGAAAGACGGCTGGTTCACTGATTCTCCTGCTCTTTCAATTCGCGTGCGGTCGAAACGATGGTCTCAAGGTGGGAGGCGACGGCCCCGCTAGAGAGCTGAGACAATGCCAATTCGGTTCCCTGGTTCAAAGACTCTGCCTTGCCCGCCAGATAGAGCATCGCGCCGCTTGTCGCAGCGATGGCCTCGCGCTGAGCCGGCGCGCCCTTCCCGGCGAAGATCTCCGAGATCAGGCGCAGGTTTTCTTCTGCATCCCCACCCACCAACTCTGAAAGCGGAGCAGGATTAATTCCCAGCTCCTCAGGGGTCAGAGTAAAGGAAGCAATACCCTCTTGGGTGATCTCGCGGATCTCGGTGGGACCGTGGACGGCGAATTCGTCGGTACCGCTACCGTGAACCACCAGTGCGTGCTTCAGACCCAAGGACGCCAAAGCCTTCGCAACGACATCCAGGAGTTCAGGCTTACCGACACCCAGTACCTGGTAGGACAGCGGCGCGGGGTTCACCAAGGGGCCGATGAGATTGAAGATCGTCGGGTTCTTCAAAGCGCCGCGCACGGGTGCGACATAGCGCATTGCGGGGTGATACTTCTGGGCGAACAAGAAGCAGAAACCAGTGCGTTCCAAGAGCTTCGCCGAAGAAGCGGGGGAGAGGTCCAGGGGGATACCCGCGGCCTCAACAAGGTCTGCGGCTCCTGCCTTTGAAGACACCGCTCGGTTACCATGCTTGGCGACCTTGAGTCCCATGGACGCCGCAACGAAAGCCGAGGCCGTCGAGATATTGATTGTTCCGACACCGTCACCGCCCGTTCCGACGACGTCAATGACGCCGGGAGCGGTCGTTGTGAAGTGTTGTGCCGCTGAACGGAAAGCTTCCGCCGCACCCGCAATTTCACTGGGTTGCTCACCGCGTGCGTGAAGTGCTCCAAGGAAAGCTGCGATTTCAATTTCGCTGAGTTCCCCGCGTGACATCTCCTCGAAAACGGAACGTGCCTGTTCCTGGTCTAGTACGTGACCGTTCAATGCGCGGCGCAGAAAGGACTCACTCATGTCAATTCCTTGAATTAGTAGCGGTGGATAGGGTTAGGTCAGTCAGCAGGGCACGCAGAAGAAGCGGCCCAGCCGGAGTAAGGATAGATTCTGGGTGGAATTGCAGACCGATGCACGGCGCACTGCGGTGACGCGCAGCCATGACAATCCCATCACGTGTGTGTGCCAAGGAAACCAAAGCATCGGGAAGGCTACGCGTGCCCAGAGAATGGTAACGAGCAACAGAGATATATCCGTGCTGAGCATCATCACCGGGACGGGGAGCCTCTGCGATCGATGAGAAGGCGGGATCTTCAATGCCGGCCTCGGTAAGCTCAATGCGGTCGGTGCGCCCATGGGTTGCCCCTACTGGACCAACGACGCCCCCGCAGGCCTCGACCATTGCTTGGAAGCCCAGGCAAATCCCCAAGGTCGGAATATTCTCACGGAGAGCCACCTCAAGGATCTCCATCATGTTTCCTGCGCCTCGGGGGTGTCCCGGACCGGGGGAAAGAATCAAGAGAGGACGCTCTCCCGCGGCGCGCTCGGCCTCGGTGGGAACAAGTGCCTTGAGAAGCGTTGATGTTGGGGTCGTATTACGGAAGACCTGCACTGCGGCCTCGCGGGCGGTTAAATCCACCAAGTTGTAGACGAAAGAGTCGCGGTTATCTAGGAAAATGACACGCATCTTAGAACTCGCTTTCTTCCGCATTCGAGGAAATGGCCAGGGGACGACCGGTTGACGCAGCCAAAGCGCGCAAAACAGCGCTTGCCTTGTGGACGGTTTCTTCAGCCTCGCGAGCGGGGACAGAGTCTGCAACAACTCCGGCCCCTGCCTGCACGATCGCTTGCCCGTCCTTGACGAAGGCTGAACGGATAACGATGCAGGTATCAAGCTCGCCGTCGCCTCGGAGGTAACCAACAGCACCGCCGTATGAGCCGCGACGCTGACCTTCGTAGTTGCGGATGAGCTCTGCGGCGCGAAGCTTTGGAGCCCCCGTCAGTGTTCCCATCGTCATTGACGCGCGGAAGGCATCCAAGGGATGCAAATCTTCTGCCAGGGTGCCGCTAACCTCAGATACCAAGTGCATGACTCGGGAATAGCGGTCGACGCGCAAGAGCTGTTCAACGCGACGGGTTCCTCGCTGTGAAACGCGTGCGACATCGTTGCGTGCCAAGTCAACGAGCATCACGTGCTCGGCAACTTCCTTCGCATCCGAACGCAATTCAAGTTCCAAGCGGATATCTAGCTCATGATCGATACTGCCGTCGGGGGCAAATCCTCGAGGGCGTGTCCCGGCAATCGGACGAATTGCAACCGTTCCGTCCTTTGCTGAATGAAGCAGCGAGGATTCCGGAGATGCGCCGAAAAGCTCGAAGTCGTCCGCGCCGATATAGAACATGTACGGACTGGGATTCTCATCTCGCAAAAAGCGGTAGCTTCTCAGTGCATTCGGGCAATCCGCAATAAAACCGCGTGAGGGAACGACCTGGTAGATATCGCCGGCGGCGATGTGCTCTTGCATGGTCGTCACCAGAGCCTCGAAGTCCTCATCAGAGATGGTTGGGCGTGCAATAAGAGGCTGCAATGTGGGATCGATCTTTATTTCCGAGGCCGTGGAGGTCTCGGTCGAGAGCGGAGCTTGGTCGATCGCCTGGGCAAGCGCATCGATTTGCTGCTGAAGAGAATCGCGGTCGAGTGAGGCTCCGACCAAGTTGGCGCTTTGCGAAGGATGGTCAACCACCAAGATGATTCGCGCAAGGAAGAACAAGTAATCAGGGCAGGAATTAAATCCCTGGTCGACATCGGGTAGGGATTCGTATGTTGCGAGGTAATCAAAAGAAACGGTTCCGGCGACCAAAGGCAGGTGTGGGTGATCGATGGGAGTGTCGGTGAGAACTCGCAAGGGCTCCATGGTTGCGCGCTCTTTCAAGCGAGTCTCCTCATCGGCCTCGTCTTCACGGAGGGAGGGAAGCTCGAAGAGAGCATGCGTGTCCTTCCGCTCGCGTAGAGCGTTCGGAAGAGCCTCACAGACCTGATTCAGTGCGCTTTGCCCGTCAACCGGATTGGTCGAGGTGACGCGTACGCAGTCTCCGTCGCATTGAATCGAGGCTGAAGTATCAAGAACTGCAATGGTGGTGAGGTGCTGCTTAGAAGCGATATCGGCGCTATCCAACAGGACAACTCGGGTTGGGTGACCCGAGGCCGATTGGGGGACCAAGCCCTTTTCGCACAGGTAAGCCAAAAGCTTGCCGCCGTCTGGGTGGTAGCGCACCTCGCGCGAGATCACGTGGGGTGTGTCTGCGTGTGTCATTGTGTTCCTATCCCTTGCCCTCGGCGGGCCAGCGCAACGAAAAAGGCCCGCCACATGAGCGAGCCTTGATCATTTCCAGGTACGTCAAAGGAGGCCCGCCCTTAGGGGAGCCACCACCACATCTGCGATGCTGAAGTACCAAACATGTTTTTCATACTAGTGCGGGCTGCTCTGGGGCGCCAACGCTGCCAGAAAGTGAGACGTGCGAAGTTAGTCGGATAGGGGGATCGGAAAGAGTGACGTCCGCAGATCACGAGGAAGAGATCTACGGACGTCAGAAGAGGAGTTGAAGATGCGGCCTGGTTCAGCGTCGTTTGACTGCAGCAAGAAGGCCATCGCCAACGGGGAGCATCGCGGGGATGAACTCCTCAGAAGATCCCAGGACCTTTGCAATTTCACGCATCATGACGGTTTGCTCATCGCGCTGGGCGGGATCGGCAACCTGGTCATGCCAGAGAGCATGGACGATTACGATCAGTCCACCCGGGCGGAGGACACGGAGCGCGTGATCCAAATAATCGGGGATTTCAGCGTTGGGTGCATCAATCACCATCATGTCGTAACCGCGGGCAGCCATACGGGGCAGGACGTCCAATGCGCGACCGGCGATGAGGCGGGTGCGCTGGGAAGCAATCCCAGCTGCCGCAAAGGCGCGGCGCGCGTGCTTGTGGAATTCGACCTCTTGATCGATGGTGGTCAAGACTCCATCCGGAGACATGCCTTGGAGTAGCCAGAGACCGGAAACACCGGCACCCGTGCCAATCTCCAGAACTGCTTTTGCGCCGCAGGTTGCAGCCAGAAGACGAAGGGTGGCGCCGACTCCGGTTGAGACAGGATCAGCACCCAAATCGGTGGCGGCCTCGCGAGCTTGCGCAAGAAGCTCGTTTTCTTCGACGAATTCTTCCGCGAAAACCCAACTCAAGGCTTTGTCTGACGCCATCTTTTCCTCCGCACTCGTGTACCTATGTCTCATAGGTTACGCACAACCCTTGTCAACTTGATGACTACGCGCCAATGTGGCGGCAATTCCTTGAATTAAATGGTTTTGTTCAGGGGAGCGACGCCCAGTGGGCGTCCTGCAAGTCCGCGCGAGGCGTGAGCCAGCTTGCCAGCGAGCTCTTGGAGGACCAGCGCAGCGGGACCTTCGTGTGTTGAAACGGGATCGCCCGCGTCTCCGCCTTCGCGCAGTGAAATGTCCAGTGGGACCTGTCCCAGAAGCGGAACCGAATAGCCCAGCTGAGTGCTCAAGCGATCGGATACGGACTGGCCGCCACCGTGACCGAAGATCTCCAACTTGGAGCCGTCAGGCTGGGGGAGGTAGGACATGTTCTCGATAACACCGATGACCTTTTGATCAGTCTGAGTTGCGATGGAACCAGCGCGCTCAGCGACCTCGGCTGCAGCAATCTGCGGGGTTGTCACAACAAGAATTTCAGCATTGGGCAGGAGCTGCGCGACCGAAATTGCGACATCGCCGGTACCGGGAGGCATATCGATGAGCAATACATCAAGGTCGCCCCAGAAAACATCTGCAAGGAATTGCTGAAGTGCACGGTGCAGCATAGGGCCACGCCAAATGACAGGCTGACCATCGGGAACGAACATACCGATCGAGACGACCTTGACTCCTTCGGCTCCCAAAGGCGGAATAATCATTCCGTCAATGACCTGAGGATCGTGGCTCACTCCCAGCATTCGAGGAATTGAGAAACCGTAGATGTCGGCATCCATCACGCCGACCTTGAGGCCTTGACGAGCCAGCGCGGCAGCAAGGTTTGCGGTCATTGAGGACTTGCCGACGCCGCCCTTTCCTGAGGTGACGGCAATGACGCGCGTCAGAGAATCGGGGCGCGCAAATAGGATTTCGCGTTCGGGGCGACCGCCGTTGAGCTTCTCACGAAGAGCCTTTTTCTGCTCATCGTTCATCACGTCCATGGTGACCTTGACATCCGTCACGCCATCCAAGGCGCTGAGGGTCTTGTTGACGTCCTCTGAGATCGTCGTTCGCAGAGGGCACCCCGCTGTTGTCAGCAAGATCGTCACCGAAACCGTTGAACCATCGATATTGATGGAATCGACCATATTGAGATCGGTAATCGGACGACGAATTTCGGGGTCGATAACAGTCGACAGGGCATCAAGAACGTTCTGCGAGGTCAAAGTCATGGTGTCAATCCTATGGCCCAGCAACGGTTTGCGCAGACTGGTTTAGCTGTCGGCGTGAAGCGGAGTAGACAGATCCGCCGAATCTTCTTCTTGATCCGTATTTGCCTGCGCGCTCAGCTGTGAGAATCGTTCGTCGCGCTCTTCAAGCTCCTCGCGCAGATCGTTGAGCATATCGCGAAGTTCCGAGCGGACGAAGTCGCGTGTCGCCACGTCCTGAAGAGCGATACGCAGCGCTGCAATTTCTCGGGTCAAATACTCAGTATCAGCGAGGTTGCGTTCAGCTCGCTGACGATCTTGTTCTGCTTGCACGCGGTCGCGGTCATCTTGACGATTCTGTGCAAGAAGGATCAGAGGTGCCGAATATGAAGCCTGAGTTGAGAAAGCCAGGTTCAGCAAGATAAATGGGTAGGGATCCCAGGCATACTTCTCTGAAACCTCGTAGAGCACAACGTTTGCGGCGATCCACGTCACGACGAAGATCGTCATGTACAAGATGAACTTCGGCGAACCCATGAAGCGGGCCGTGGCCTCGGCAAACTGGCCAAAACCATCGCCAGAGGAACGGCGGCGAAAAAGCTTAAACTTCCGCTCGGTGGGGGTATCAAGACGATCAGCCATCAATACTCCTTGCCATTACTCGGTCGGTCACATCATCATCCCAGTCACGCCAGTCACGTGGCAGCAGCTCGTCCAAAACGTCATCGACGGAAACGGCGCCCAGAAGGTGCCCGTCTTCATCGACAACGGGAAGAACTGTCAGGTTGTATGTCGCTAGCAGACGCGTCACAGTCGCGACGTGAGCGTCGGGGGAGAGCCTGTCGAGGTCGGTGTCCATGATGGTCCCCACAAGCGTATTGGGGGGTTCGCGAAGTGCACGCTGGAAATGGACAGCACCCAAGTATTGACCCGTCGGGGTTTCCAAGGGCGGTCGTGCGATAAAAGCAGCTGCGGCCAAAGAAACCGGAAGGTCGGAACGACGAATAGAAGCGAGCATCTGAGCCACAGTCGCATCGGGGGCCAAGATGACCGGTTCAGTGGTCATCAAGGAACCGGCTGTTGACTCCTTGTAGGCCATGAGTCGGCGAACGTCTGCAGCTTCATCGGGTTCCATCAAGGACAGCAGAGACTGAGCTTTTTCAACGGGAAGCTCAGACATAAGGTCAGCAGCATCATCAGGCTGCATCGCATCCAGAACATCAGCAGCACGCTTGGATTCCAGCTGAGAAACGATCGACACGCGGTCGTCTTCGCCCAGCTCTTCCAGCACGTCTGCAAGACGTGAGTCGGGGAGTTCCGTTGCGACGGCCAGCTGTCGTTCTGCAGGAAGGTCGTGGAGGAAGTCTGCAAGGTCTGCAGCCTTCATGTCTTCCGTGTGTTGGATCAGAGCGGTTGCGGCTTGGTTTGAATCGGTCTTAAGTAGTGAAGAGACCTCATCGACGCGAACCGTCATGGTCGTTCCGCCGCGTTTGAAGCCCAAAGTTGTTGTGCGAACGCGCTGGACGTGCAGGGTGGAGATGATCCAGTCACGAGGCCGGCGCTGCTGCATGGCGACGTCAAGGATCTTCACAACGCCGCTTCCGTCATTCATTGTGACTTCACGGTCGAAAAGCTCGGTGATGACAAGCGTTTCAACGGGGCGCTGGTTAAAGGATCGGATATTCAGCAAGCCGGTCGTAATGACGGAACCGGATTCAATTGCCGTCACACGAGTAAAGGGCAGAAACACGCGTTTTCGGGGGCCAACCTCGACGACGAAGCCAATGACGTTGGCGGTCGAATTTAGGCGAAATGTCACGACGACGTCGTGAATGACACCGACTTTCTCACCCAGCGGGTCAAAGACGGAGGTACCGGCAAGCTTGCCGATATAGATTCGGCGACCGGTTGTTCCGACGTTCATAGGTGCACTGCTCACCCGGCCAGTTTATCCCCAGAGCGAACTTCTTACCCGCCCACGGCAAGGAAGTTCTCGCTACGATGGCAGAATACGGAAGGGAAAAGTATGAGCGTACCTGTGAGCGGAACCCGGCGGACACGTGGTGGTGGAAGCCTGCCTGACGGCACCGAAGTTGCTTCCTATGCCTCTTACGATCAGGCTTTAGCAGCTCTTGAGGTCTTGTCCAACAATGACTTTGAGGTTGAGAACGTCAGCGTGGTTGGTACCGATCTCTATTCGGTTGAGCGAATTATCGGGCGTGTGACCTGGGCTCGAGCGGTTTCCCAGGCAGTGATGAACGGCGCGCTCTGGGGCGCCATGATCGGCATTGTGCTCTCTGTCAATCAAGGAAACACAATGGTCTGGGTGGGTGCCTGCATGTTGGCGGGTGCGCTGATCACATCTTGTTTAAGCACTGCAATGTTCTTGATCCGCCGGCGCCGAGGGGAGTTTTATTCTCAGTCCCAGGTAGTCGCTGGTCGCTATGCGGTGATCATTTCGAAGGCTGCTGGTAGTGATCGCATTCGTGAAGCTTTCGATCTTCTGCAGAAGACCGAAGGTAATCAGATGCGCCCGCGTCGAGTTCGCCCGGTACGCGAAAGCAGTGGCCCGACTGAGTACGGCTCGCGTCCCGATGAAAAGCCGCGTTTTGGAGTGCGTTTGTCGCAACTGCCAGAAACTGACGCCAGCGCTGCCGGCACGGAACAACGCGACGACGAAAGTTCGGAAACCGATCCCCAGAACTGACGTATATACGCGAAGTGGCCTCGTCCCGGCTGGGACGAGGCCACTTGTGCATTCAGGCTTATGCGCGCCCTTGAGCGCTGGCAATCCACGCCTCAACATCGGCAATGGTTCGCGGGATGTCTTCTGACATTCGGGTGACGCTACCATCGGCGTTGACCAGCACGTCGTCTTCAATGCGCACGCCAATTCCACGAAATTCCTCGGGGATGGCCATGTCATCGGCGCGGAAGTACAAACCGGGTTCGATGGTGAAGCACATTCCGGGCTCCAACAGCGCATCCTGATACATTTCGCGACGCGCCTGAGCACAGTCGTGAACATCCAGACCCAGGTGGTGGCTGGTGCCGTGAGGCATCCAGCGACGGTGCTGCTGGCCATCGGGAGAAAGCGACTCTTCTGCACTGACAGGCAGTAGGCCCCATTCTTCCAGGCGTGCGGCAATAACCTTCATCGCGGCATCGTGAACATCGCGGAAGCGGGTTCCGGGTTGGTTCGCGCGCTCGAGTGCGGCCTCGCAGGCATCCAAAACCGCCTGGTAAACCTTCGCCTGAGTGGGGGAGAAGGTTCCATTGACGGGGAGCGTACGGGTGATGTCTGCGGTGTAGAGCGAATCAACTTCAACGCCGGCATCAACCAAAACCAGGTCGCCGTCGTTGACTGGGCCATCGTTATCGATCCAGTGCAGGGTATTCGCGTGGTTTCCCGAGGCGGCGATGGTGTCGTAGCCCAGGCCGTTTCCTTCTTCGCGGGCTACCGCTCCGAAGGCACCCTCAATGACGCGTTCACCGCGGCGATGACCAACGGCTCGAGGCAGTGAACGAAGGATATCTTCGAATCCAGCCTTTGTGATCTCGACTGCGCGACGCAGCTCAGAGATCTCAAATTCGTCCTTGCAGAGGCGAATTTCGGAGAGACGCTCTTCTAGGGCGTCATCTGTTTCGGCAGCGTCCCCGCCAAATGGCAGGCCTGCTTGCATGCGAACCTCGTTGACCATGGCTTCCACGGCCTCGTCGACATTGCGAACCACGCGTAAACGAACGACTCCCGCATCCTTGGCCAGAGCGTCGCGAAGGGTGTCGATGTGCTCGCAACGCAAACCGGTTTCGGCTGAAACCTCCTCGAGGGACGGGCGGGCACCCACCCAAAACTCGCCGTAGCGCGAGTCGGAGTAGAACTCTTGGGAAGAACGGGAAGTGCGAGGCTTGAAGTACAGCACTGCCTCGTGACCGCCTTCGGGAAGGGGCTCGAGGACAATGACCGAATCGGGTTCGCGCTCTTGCCCAAGACCGGACAGGTGAGCGAAAGCCGAGTATGCGCGGAAACGGTAGGTGCAGTCGTTTGAACGAACCTTGTAGGTGCCTGCCGGGATCACCAGTCGTTCACCGGCGAAAGGCTCTCCGGCTGCTGTTGCGCGCGCGGGAAGGTAGTCGGCGACGGCCGATCGGGTAATACCCGGATCAGGACGCGGACCCCATTGGGAGCCCATGAATTCTCGGAATGCATCTGAGGATGGGCGGCGCGAGCGATTATTCACGCGCTCAGCCAAAGAATCGGGTGCTTCTTCCGCGGAGGTTGTTTCAGTCGTAGTCATAGTGTCATGGTCTCACTTTCCCTGTGCGGCGTGCTACGCGGACCGTATTCTAAATACATGACCAGGATCGATCTTCATACACACAGTGCGTATTCGGACGGAACTGATACTCCCGCCGAACTCATGGAGAAGGCGCGCCAGGCGCATTTGGATGTCGTGGGGCTGACCGATCACGACACCTACGCTGGCTGGGACGAGGCCGCTGCCTGCGTTGAGCGAACTGGAGTGTCCTTGGTGCGTGGGGTGGAGTTGTCCTGCGCGCGTGAGGGGATCACCGTTCACCTTTTGGGATACCTTCCCGATCCCTCGAACGAGGACCTGCTTGCAGTTCAGCGTCGAGCCACTGAGTCGCGTCTCACTCGCGCGCAAAAAATTGTTGAACGGCTTGCAGAGGACTACCCAATTACGTGGGAGCAGGTGTGCGCTCTTGCTCCTGAAGGCGGACCGGTTGGGCGTCCACATATTGCCGACGCCTTGGTTGAAACAGGCGCTTTCCCTGATCGCAGTGCCGTTTTTACCCAGACTCTGCATCCTTCTAGTAAGTATTACGTCATGCACTGGGCGCCCGACCCGGTCGATGCTGTGGAGCTGGTTCGAGCCGCCGGGGGAGTCCCTGTGCTGGCGCATCCGCGCGCGCGGGCTCGCCAAAGGCTTCTGCCCGAGGAAGTCATTGATATGATGAAGGACGCGGGCCTGTTCGGGATTGAGCGCGATCATCGTGATCATACCGAAGAGGATCGAGCCGATGTGGAGCGGATCGCACGCCGTTTGAAGCTGGAAGTATTTGGTTCCTCCGACTATCACGGCCTAGGAAAGCCGAATCAACTTGGTGAAAACCTAACGGATCAGTCGGTGCTGAACAAACTTGAAGAGGAAGCGTTTTTAGAGGTCCTGCACCCATGAGTATCGGTTCTGTTGTGGACATTACGGTCTTGTTGACGACTTTTGCGACCCTGATCGTCATTTTGGACCCGATGGGCTTAATGCCTGTCTTCTTGGGGCTGACTTCCAAGCTCTCACGCACTGCCCAGCGTAAAGCGGCTTTCCAAGCCTCGCTGGTGTCTTTCGGAGTCATCCTTGCTTTCGCATTCCTTGGGCAGCAGATTTTGCGCGCACTCCATATTTCAATGGAATCTTTGAAACTTTCCGGTGGCGTATTGCTGTTCTTGGTGGCGATGGAACTACTGACCTCCAGCGACATGGAGCAGCCCGATACCGGTGATGACGCAGTGAATGTTGCGTTGGTTCCGCTGGGGATTCCGCTGCTTGCTGGGCCGGGTGCGATTGTTGCTGTGATGGTGTCGATGGCACAGGCCCCCACAGTTGGTTCCATTGTTGGTGTTGTCGGCGCAGTCGTTGCAACCCACGTGGTGATCTGGCTGTCGATGCGTTTCGCTTTGGAGCTCTCACGGTTCCTTGGAACAGGCGGCATTATGTTGCTCACGAAGATTTCCGGTGTGCTTTTGGCCGCTATTGCAACCGAACTGGTCATGGGCGGTGTTTTTGACTTTATTAAGAACGCTGGAATCGTTCACTAGTCAGGTTGACAGTCCGTCATCTTTTTTATCTCGCCCCGCTTTGTGGGGCTACAGTAGGCTTATTCCAGTGCTACCGGTAGTGCTGAGTCAATCGCAAGGAGAGATTTTATGAGCCGGTCCTTAGAGGAACAGCTGAAGTCCCAGGTACGCGCAGTGTCCGGACGCCCAGAGCGCGTCTCGACCGAGATGGAAGCGTGGCAGGGCCTTTCGGCGGCAATCATTGATCGTATTGCTGATCGCTGGCATGCAACTGAGCGCACCTACGCAGTGGGCCGTATGGAACACTACTTCTCCGCAGAGTTCCTTATGGGACGCGCGTTGCTTAATAACCTCTCCAACCTTGGCATGGTTGACGAGGCCCGCGAGGCCTTGGCTGCACTGGGCAAGGACCTGTCCGTGGTTCTGGAAGAAGAGCCCGATGCCGCTTTGGGTAATGGTGGTCTTGGTCGTCTGGCAGCCTGCTTCCTTGATTCTTGCGCGACCTTGGACTTGCCCGTTGCCGGTTACGGCATCCTGTACCGCTACGGATTGTTCAAGCAGCTCTTCGATAATGGCTTCCAGACTGAGCACCCTGATCCTTGGATGGAAGAGGGCTACCCCTTCGTTATTCGTCGCGAAGAGGAACAGCGCATTGTTCGCTACGCGGATCTGACTGTTCGCGCGATCCCCTATGACATGCCGATTACCGGTTACGGCACCCAGAACGTCAATACTTTGCGTCTGTGGAAGGCCGAGCCCATGGAAGAGTTCGACTACGACGCGTTCAACTCGCAGCGCTTTACCGATGCGATTGTCGACCGCGAGCGCACCATGGATATCTCGCGTGTTCTTTACCCGAATGACACGACCTTTGAAGGTAAGGTCCTGCGTGTTCGCCAGCAGTACTTCTTCTGCTCTGCGTCGCTGCAGGCCATTGTGGATAACTACGTTGCTGAGCACGGTTCGGACCTGCGCGGTTTTGCAGAGTACAACGCCATCCAGCTCAATGACACTCACCCTGTTCTTGCGATTCCCGAGCTCATGCGCATTCTGATGGATGAGCATGGCTTGGGTTGGGAAGATGCATGGGATGTTGTCTCACGTACCTTTGCTTACACGAACCACACGGTTTTGGCCGAGGCGCTTGAGACCTGGGATATCCACATCTTCGATCGTCTCTTCCCGCGTATTTCTGAAATCGTCCGAGAGATCGACCGTCGCTTCCGCGTCGACATGTCCGAGCGCGGTGTTGATGGCGCGACCATTGACTACATGGCTCCCGTCGCTGGCAACACGGTCCGCATGGCCTGGATCGCCTGCTACGCCTCGTACTCGATCAACGGTGTTGCCGCGCTGCACACTGAAATCATTAAGCGCGAGACGCTCAAAGAGTGGTACGCGATTTGGCCTGAGCGCTTCAACAATAAGACCAATGGCGTGACTCCGCGTCGTTGGCTCAAGCAGTGCAACCCCCGTTTGGCAACGCTTCTGGATGAAGTGACCGGCTCGGATCGCTGGGTCACCGACCTCGATGCGCTCTCTGAGTACACGGGTGCGGGTGACTCGGAGCTCTACGCTCGTCTGGCTCAGATCAAGCATGCGAATAAGGTTGACTTTGCCGCATGGATCAAGGACCGCGAGGGCGTCGAGATCGACCCGGATGCAATTTACGACGTCCAGATCAAGCGTCTGCACGAGTACAAGCGTCAGCTGCTCAATGCGTTCTACGTTTTGGATCTGTACTTCCGCATCAAGGACAACCCGGCTTTGGATGTTCCCAAGCGAGTCTTCATCTTCGGTGCGAAGGCTGCCCCCGGCTACATCCGCGCAAAGGCTATCATCAAGCTGATTAACACCATTGCCGACCTGGTCAACAATGATCCGGATATCAATGACCGCATCAAGGTTGTTTTCGTTCACAACTACAATGTCTCGCCCGCCGAGCACATCATTCCTGCTGCGGATATTTCCGAGCAGATCTCGATGGCTGGTAAGGAAGCTTCCGGTACCTCGAACATGAAGTTCATGATGAACGGTGCGCTGACCTTGGGAACCTTGGATGGTGCGAACGTTGAGATTCTCGAGGCCGTGGGGGAGGAGAACGCCTATATCTTCGGTGCGACCGATGATGAGCTTCCCGAACTGCGTCGCCACTACGATCCTCGTTGGCACTACGAGAACGTGCCTGGCCTGAAGCGCGTGATCGATGCTTTGACCGATGGCACCTTGGATGACTCCAACTCCGGTTGGTTCCATGACCTGCGTTGGTCGCTTCTGGAATCGGGATACGAGCCTGCTGACGTGTACTACGTCTTGGGTGACTTCGCTTCCTACCGTGAGACGAAGGATCGCATGGCACAGGATTACCGCGATCAGGAAGGCTGGTCGCGCAAGGCCTGGATCAATATCACGCGTTCCGGTCGTTTCTCCTCTGACCGAACCATCAGTGACTACGCTCGCGAGGTCTGGCACATCAACGCCGAACCGATTGCGTGAATGCGTAAAAAGCGGCCTGTTTAAGGCTGGCTGCATGGCTTAATGCCGTAACGCCCCGTTGGGATTTCCCAACGGGGCGTTTGTTGTTGTTCGTTTTCTGAGCAAACTGTATTACTGTGTTGACACAGTTTCGATAGTGTGGCACTGTATTAGTGTATTAATACAGATAGACAGGAGGGATACATCGATGCGCATCGATGACACCCGTCCAATCTGGATCCAATTAGCTGATTCGTTCCGCGGTCGTATTACCGACGGTACGTGGAAACCTGGCGAAAAGATCCCCTCCGTGCGTGATCTCGCGATCGAGGCAGGCACCAATCCCAATACCGTTCAGCGAGCCCTGAGTGCACTTGACGAAGAAGGGCTGACGGTCCCGAAACGGACCGCAGGGCGCTTTGTCGCAACTGACGAGCGCGCTCTGCATGCTCTGCGGAAGAACGACGCGCATCTTGCGGCAGATGCCTACGTTCGCGCATGTCGTTCACTGGGAATCGATCTGGAAGGTGCTCAAGCTCTGATCGATCAACGCTGGGATGCCACGGAGAAGTAGCCAAGGAGGCAAACTCATGACCACACAAACTGAGCGCGGAACGTGTACGGGGCAAGGCCTCGTCCACGTTGAGCATCTCACGAAGCATTACCGGAAAACGCCAGCTCTGCGTGACTATTCGCTGTCACTGGATTCCGGGCACATCGTCGGTCTTATGGGTCCCAACGGATGTGGGAAAACGACGCTGCTGAAAATCCTCGCCGGAGTCCTCTCCGACTATGAGGGTATCGTGACGATCGGTGGGTGCGCCCCCGGCGTCGCTACCAAGGAAATCGTCTCCTACCTACCCGACGCTGACTTCCTGAACGCCGACTGGACTGCGGAGGGTGCGATCCGCGTCTACTCCATGTTCTTCGCTGACTTCGATGCCGACAAGGCCGCCTCGATGGTGGACTTCTTCGGACTGCCCAGCGACCGTCGCCTCAGCGAGATGAGCAAGGGAATGGGAGAGAAGCTCCAGATCAGCCTGATCATGTCCCGTCGCGCCCGCGTGTTCCTCCTCGATGAGCCGATCAGCGGTGTCGACCCTGCGACGCGCGACATCATCCTCGAAGGCATCCTGCGTGAGTTTAATCCCGAGTCGCTGCTCATTATGTCCACCCACCTCATCTCCGACATTGAGCACTTCGTCGACTACGCGCTCTTCATGAAAGAGGGGCAAGTCCTCCTGCAAGGCGACGCCGATGACCTGCGCGCTACGCACGGTGATTCGCTCGACGCAATCTTCCGGAAGGAGTACCGCTGATGTACGCCAAACTGCTTGCCTATGAAATCCGGTCGCGCCTCGTCACGGACGCTCGTTCCTTTGGGGCCTTCCTTGCTGTCATTGTCATCGCGTCGGGGATCGTCGCCGCGGGGCTGCCTGGGATCAGCGGCTCCACCACGATGCTCGCCTACGCCCTCTGTGCGCTAACACCTGCCGCCTGCGCGATCGCGGCGATGGGCGACTACTGGAAGACTCTGTACGGGCAGCGCGGCTACTTCACGATGAGCCTGCCGATCTCTGGAACAGTCATCTTCGGGGCGAAGATTACCCGCATTATGATCGAGTGCCTCCTGGCCCTCGCCCTGGCCGTCGGCGGAATCATGGTTGTCGCTTCGGCAGCCGCGTGGAGTGATGGCATCAGCCTCGCGGAGTATACGGCCGGACCGCGTTCCCTCGTGGCAGGAGTACCAACTTCCACTGTGGTGCTCATGATCGCAGCGCAGGTCATCTTGTCGATGTCGTGGATCATTCAGGGGTGCGCCGCCATGACGATCGGCGCGGAAGGGCGCTTCAACCACTTGGGCTTCGGAGCTCCCATCATCGGTTTTGTCCTCGTGTATGTCGTTGATCAGATCCTATCCATGGTCTCAACGTTCTTCATCCCGCTGTCCGTCACGACCCACGGACACTTCTCCACCGAAATCATGTGGACCTCGTACCGCGCGACGATGGGAACCGACGGTCAACCCAACGTCATCGGCATCGGCTCCTACATCATCGTGCCTCTCTTCGCGCTATTCCTAGCAGTGTGGGCCTCGCGCTCGATTGAAAAGCGGACCTCATTGCGTTAAAAGAGCTGGCCAATAAGTGGTGTACTGCCCGGGATGCATTAACCTGCGTCCCGGGCACAGCTGTATTCTTTGAGAGTTATCTGCTTGTGTGACAGGAAAAACCCATGCTCTTCGCGACTTTTATTTCATCTTTCGTTCAGTTGGGAATTGCTCTGCTGATTCCAGTGATTTGGTGGGCTGTGACAACTAAACGTCGCCTGGAATTTGCGACCTGGATTGGTCTTTATGTTCCGACATGGAAAATCGGTCCAGTTCAGCGCGTTTCGCAGAAACAACTGGGCATCGCCTTGGTCTGCTGGGTCGCTGTCTCACTGGCGTCACTTCGGATTGCAAGTTCGGTATGGGGCGCTCTGGCGACCTCGCGTTTTATGGGTGCTGGACTTCTTGCAGTCGTCCCGATCCTTCTCTACGCCTTTATTCAGACCGGCTTGGCTGAGGAACTTTTCTTCCGTGGTTTCTTAGCTAAGCGTTTATGTGCGTCCTTTGGTTTTTCTCGTGGAAACACCATTCAAGCCCTTGTCTTTGGTCTGCTTCACTTGCTGTTGTTCATCAACTATCTCCCGGTATTGAGCCTTGTCGCCATCACTGTTCTTGCCGGAATTAATGGCTGGATTATGGGGTGGCTGAACGAACAAGCGGCGGGTGGTTCTGTGATCCCTAGTTGGATGCTGCACTCTTTGGCAAATCTCCTGGTCGCTCTGGGGGCTGCGTTTAATCTTCTGTAGTTTTGAAGCGGACTACTACAGGGGGATCCAATAATTTTCGCGACAGCAGTAGTTCAGCCCAATTTCTCGCCTACTCCACAAAATCCTGATCTGCTCAGGTAGGTTGGATTTCAAGTCACACTTGTCGTGCTTGCTTGGCTTATCGGCATGATCCTTCGCCGTTTTTGGCCTCGCTAACCGACTAAACCCATTGATAGACAAGGTCGTTCACGTGCAACTGGTTTACGCTAGAAGCACCCGCCGGAAAGGAGCTGTGATGCCAGCAAAACCCCAAATCATCGCCGACCCGCAGACTAACCGTGGGACCGCCTTCACTGTCGAAGAGCGCAAGCGCTTCGGGCTGATGGGTCGTCTTCCCGCAGCTGTCGAAACGCTCGAACAACAGGCTGCGCGTGCCTACAAGCAAGTGTGTCGACTCGACGACGACCTAGACAAGTACATCTACCTCGAACAGTTGCACGACCGCAATGAGACGCTGTACTACAAGGTGATCATCGACCACATCGCCGAACTTCTACCCGTTATCTACGATCCGACCATCGGCGAGGCCATCAAGAAGTGGTCCGCAGACTACCGCCGCTCGCGCGCCGTCTACCTGTCCGTCGATCGAGTCGAGGATGTGCGGCCCACGTTTGAAGGCCTTGGCCTCGGCCCCGATGACGTCGACCTCCTGGTCGTCTCCGATGCCGAACAGATCCTCGGCATCGGCGACTGGGGTGTGAATGGCACCGACATCTCCGTCGGCAAGCTCGCCGTCTACACAGCCGCAGCCGGTATTGACCCCTCGCGCGTCATCGCGGTCAACCTCGACGTCGGCACCGACAACGAGGAACTGCTCAACGACCCCGATTACCTCGGCAACCGCCATGGTCGCGTGCGCGGAGAACGTTACGACGCCCTCGTCAATGAGTACTTGAGCGTCACATCCGAGCTGTACCCTCGCGCACTCCTGCATTTCG
>PPYE01776062.1_pt1 | contig 125862 bp, 114 predicted proteins | sample 1559881 | NCBI WGS metagenome assembly PPYE01 (sample SAMN08240022, study PRJNA423297) | Human gut metagenome, whole genome shotgun sequencing project.
TATTGCACAGTTTTTCATCTGGTGCTTGTCAAAGTTTCGTTGTTTAATTTACAAGGTGCACGCTCCAACCGCGGAACAGTAAGTTATTATACTCGCTTTACAGGAAAAGTCAAGCGTTATTCTTCATTTTTCCTCGTTCTGTAATATCTTTGAGATTCACAGTCACGAAGGCAACTTCGCTTGTGTAAAACAACCACATTTAAGCCAGTTTTTGTCTCTGTGCAGCTGTTTTTGCTTCATTAAGAATGCCCTGTCCCTGAGAAAATTACAGGGCAGGGCAACTCATTTTTTCTTTTACAGCGCGCTGATCTCGCGGTAGAATGCGGCGCGCGCCGCCTCCTGGTAGGGTCGCAGCACAAGGCTGCCGATGCCAAACGTCAGCATGCACAGCAGTATCCAACCGGCAAAACTGAATTGCAGGCAGAAAAGCCGCCAACGGTTGCCCTCCATCATCGCCTTCGAGACTTTCATCACCTCTCCCGGCTCCATATCCGGATGCTCGGCTAAAATGTAGTCCGTCATCGCGTAGGTGTAGCCCATGATAATGCCCGGCACAACGAGCAGCAGTGTCCCAACAAGAACGTACAGTGACTTATAAAGCCGCGTCAGCGCCGTCGTCTTCCAGTCCGGAAGATAGGCGAACAATGTATCAAAGCCGCCCTCCGCTTGGTTGATAAGTCTCAGGTTATACTCCGCATATCCAACGCCCACAGCGCTGCCGAGGATAAAATACACCGCAGCCAAAATCAGCGCGATCACGATGAGGTAAATCGCACCGCCAATGAGCAGACCGCTCCACTTCGGATCAATGCCGCAGCCCGTCGAGCATATCTTCTGCCCCGCAAAGTTGAACGTTGTAGAAAAGCCCGCGGACGTGTCATAATTGAACTTGATCTCTGCTCCGCCTTTTTCCGAGCCGCCGAGCAGCATCGCCACAAGGCCGATCAGAATGGCCATTGGCCATTTTCCGCGCAGCGCCTCGCGCGCCTCCTGCCGAAAATCTGCTGCCAGTCTCATAAAAAGCTCCTCTCCGTCCCGCAGCGGGGATCCTCGTATTTTGTTTTTATCTCTCCTTGTTTTAGACGCAAAAAGTGCATTTTTGTTGCAGGGTCTCCCATATATTTATTGTAGCACAGTGTGAAAAAGAAGAAAAGTCCTTTCCCGCTGCCGCAAAAACGTTCAAGCAGCCCGGCTGTGCGAACGGCGAAAACAATCAAATCACATCGCACCTTGGTAGGAAAAATATAAAAAAGCGATCCCCGTTTGAAAACAGGAATCGCTTTTGTTGTTTATTCCACGATCTCTTTGTCCAGCAGGTCAAGGATCGCCTGGTCGGCACTCCAGAAGTAGGACTCCTCGCCGAGAAGCTCCGTGATGCCGGCACGGTCAAAGTAGGTGCGTACCGCCTCGGTCATGCCGCAGCAGGCAACCGTCTTGCCCTGACTCTTGAGCGCCTCACACAGCTCGAGCATCGCCTGCGCGCCCGAAACGTCCACGCTCGGCATACCGCGCATCGACAAGATGATGTGGTCGTACTGCGGCATCTCCGCCATGCGGTGGTTGAACTCATCCACCGCGCCGAAGAAGAGCGCGCCCGTGATGTACGCCACGCCGGAGGTCTCAAGAATGGGGGGCTTGCCCTCCACCGAGCGCAGCTTGTTCGCGTCGATATCGGAGAAATTCACGTGGATATGACTCGACTTCGCCATGTACAAAATGGCGGAGTATACCACACCGAGCAGGATCGCGACTGTCAGGTCAAAGACGACCGTTGCGAGCATCGTGATCAAAAACTGGCTGATGCCGGACTTGAACTTGTGGCGGAAGATGTAGCGGATGCCCTCCCAGTCGTTCATGCGCCATGCCGTAACCATCAGCACGCCCGCGAGCGCCGAGAGCGGCAGACGCGCCATCACACCGCCGAGCAGGAACATCGAGGCAAGCAGGAACAGCGAATGGAACACGCTCGTAAGACGCGTCTGCTGGCCGGACTTGACCGCCACGCTCGTGCGCGCGATGGCCGCGGTCGCGGGCACGCCGCCGAAGAGCGGCAGCAGGATGTTGCCCACGCCCTGTGCGATCAGCTCCTGATCGGCGTTGAACGCTTCGCCCTTCATGCGCGAGGCCGACGCGCCGCAAAGCAGGCTCTCAATCATACCGAGCGCCGCGATTGTCACAACAGGAGAAGCAAGATCCTCGAGCATCGAAAGGCTCAGGCCGCGAAGGGACAGGCGGTCACTGAGCAGGAGTGTTTTCGGAATATCGCCCACCACGGCAAGCTGATCCATACCGGCAAGCGACGCCACGATCGTTGCAAGAATGATACCGACAAGCGAACCGGGCACGCGCGCGCCCCACTTTTTCGGCCAGAAGATCATCACCGCCACCACAAGAAAGCCAATGAGCACCGCCTGCATATTCGGGTGGAACCCAAGGCGGCCGTAAGACGCGAGCTTTTCAAGGTTCGAGCCGCCCTCCGACACCGTGCCGAAGAAATTGTCGATCTGCCCCATGGCGATGATAATGGCAATACCTGAAGTAAAGCCCATGATGACCGGCATGGGAATGAAGCTGATGAGGCGGCCGAGCTTAAAGATGCCCGAGAGCAGCAGAACACCTGCGGCAAAGCAGGCGAAGAACACGCCCTGCAAGCCGTACGTCGCCACGATGCCCACCAGCACCGCGCTCATCGCGCCCGTCGGTCCCGAGATCTGGAACGACGCGCCGCCGAGCACGGCGATCACCACCCCCGCAATGATGGCCGTGACCAGTCCCGACGCCGCGCTCGCGCCCGAGGATACGCCGAACGCCAGCGCCAGCGGCAGCGCGACCGCGCAGACCGTCAGGCCTGCCATCATGTCGGCGAGCAGCTTTTTCGAGTTGTAGCCCGCAAACTCCTGTTTCAGGCTGCCAAAAAATGCAGAAATCATAGCAAATCCTCCAAAAAACACATACCTTTCAACTATAGCACGCGCCATGGAGGGGCGCAAATGGCAAAAGGGACGTATTTTAACGCATTTTTTACACCATTGCATCTTCTTTGCACAAATCCCGCCATTTTCCCCGTCCAGCCGCCGTTTTTACGCAGAAAACGACCTTCCGCTCTCCAGCCGGAGAACGGAAGGCCGTTACTCAGTCTTTCTTGAAAAACGCCACGGCGACCACGCCGGGACCGGTGTGCGTGCCGATCACGCTGCAAATGAGCGTGGAGTCGAGCATCTCCACCCTGCCCTGCCAGATGTCGCGGCTGTCTTCCACATACTTTTTAAGATAGGTATCGCTCAGGCCGCTGTAGCCCAGCAGGATCGGCTCATCAAAGTCGATGCCGCCGCTCTCGTGGATCTTCTGCACGAGCAGGTTGTTGCCCTGCTTCGACCCTCTCGCCTTGCCGATGAGCTGGATTTCGCCGTCGACGACCGTGATAACGGGCTTGATGTTGAGAAGTCCGCCCGCAAAGGCGACGGTCTTGGAGATGCGCCCGCCCTTCTTGAGATATTCGAGCGTATCAAGCAGCGCGACAAGGCAGATTTTCCCGCGCTTTTCGACAAGTGCTTCGGCGATAGCACGCGCGTCCATGCCCTGCTCCACGCATTGGAGCGCATACTCTGCGAGGATACCTGCACCGATGGCCGCGCTCCTGCTGTCCACGACAAAGATGTTGTCGTATTCCGCCGCGGCGATGCATGCGGACTGATAAGTGCCGGAAAAGTCCGAGGCGATCGTCAGGACGACCGCGCTGTCGCCCGCAGCCCGCACCGCGGCATACTCCTTGTCAAAGGCCGCGGGCGTTGCCTGACTCGTCGTCGGCAGCTGGTCGCTCTCCACAAGGCGCTCATAGAAACGCTGCTTGTCGATCGTCACGCCGTCGATGAATTCCTCGTCACCAAAATGCACCGTCAGCGGGACGATGCGAAAGCGGTCTTTGATGCGCTCGGGCATATCGACCGTCGAATCCACAATGATCTGAACACTCATGCTCTTGTTCCTCCGTCATTTCTCATTCCGGGCGGCAGCGCCGCCCTCCGTTTTTCTTCCTGTGTAAATGTTCTCCAGATTGCCGCTGATGAGCGAAAGTGCACGGTACATCGTCCGCCGTTCCTCCTCGCTCAGCCCCTCGGACGCAGCGTCTACGATGCGTATGATCTTCTCGCTGATCGCACAGCCGACTGTTTTCCCCTTTTCCGTCAGGCGGAGAGGACTTTTGTAGCGCTTGCCCGCTCCGCTTGCGCAGGTGATGTAGCCATTCTTTTCAAGATCGTCCAATGACCGCGAGATCGCCGCCTTGTCCTCGTCGCAGCGCTCGCACAGCTCCGCGGCTGTCATCTCACCGCAGCAGGAGAGATAGTAGAGGCAAGACACGTGCGGCCCCTTGAGCCCGAATTCCGCCATTTCTTCCGCCTTGATGCGCTTGATGCCGCGGTTGATGCGCGCGATCAGAACGGTAAAGGTCTCGAATCGCTCTTCCATATCTGTGTCCTCCTCTTTTCTTTCATTTGTTGATAAATCAACAAGCCCGCCTATCATAGCGCGCCGATGTTGATTTGTCAACAAGTTTTATCAAAAAAAGGAAGCGCCTGCGTGCAGACGCTTCCTTTTCAAAGCAAAACCGTATTTTGCTTCAACTCAGAACGACACATGCATGAACAGTGCCACGCAGCACAGGACGAGTGCAAACGGCACATAGACGAAGCGGCCCACGTTGTACCACAGCGCACCGCGTGTCTTCTTGCTGCCGGTGTTCACCGCGGCGAGCAAATCCTCCTTCTTCATCACGTAGAACCAGGAGATCGCACCGAGCGTCGCGCCAATGGGAATGATATAGATGGACACGAGATCCATCCACGGGCCCCATTTGCTGATTGGCTCCATGAAAATGCCGATACCGAGGCACAGCACGCACAAAAGCGCCAGCACCGCCGTGCGGCTGAGTTTAGGGAACTTATGCAGCAGTGACTCTGCCACCGCCTCGAACATATTTTGCAGTGAGCTGATGCCCGCGAAGATCATCGCAAGATAGAGAATGATGGCGAACAGACGACCCAGCGGAATATCCTGCAAAATGGTCGGCAGCGTGACAAAGAGCAGGCTCGGACCCGCACCGACGTCCAGCCCGTAGGAAAAGCACGCCGGAATGATGACGAGCGCCGCGACCACGGCAGCAATGGTGTCAAAGAGCGCCGTGTGCTGCGCCACGCCGACCACGTCCTCGTCTTTTGAAAGGTAAGCGCCGTAGACGATCATGCCGCTGCCCGTGACGGACAGCGAGAAGAACGCCTGTCCCATCGCCCAGATCCAGATCATCGGATCCTTGAGCGCCTCCCAGCGTGGTGTAAACATAAAACGGTAGCCCTCGCTCACGTCCGGCAGCATCGCAACGCGCACGGCGAGGATCAGGAAGATGATGAAAAAGAGGGGCATCATGATCTTGTTCGTCTTCTCAATGCTGCGCGCGCCAAGATAGAGCGTCAGCAGCGTGCCAACGACCACGATGACGTGATACGGGATCACGCCATACGGCGTGGAGGAAAACGCACCGAACCACGCGCCCGCGTCCGCGCTCATCAGCGTACCGACAAGAGAGTCCACCAGTGCCTTTAGAATATAGGTCACAATAACGGCATAGCCGAGTGCGATACAAAGCGAGCCCGCAAGCGGCAGCCATGCAAGAAGGCCGCCAACCTTCCCCGCCGTCTTTCCGCGCGTCGCCCACGCATTTTCATAGGCGCCCAGCGTGCCGGTCGCCGCGCGGCGACCCATGGCAAACTCCGCCGGAAGGCCGACATAGCTGAAGATCACAACAAACATAAGGTAGATCAGCAAAAATGCTCCGCCGCCGTTGCTGCCGAGCTTGTTGGGAAAGCCCCACACGTTCGCCATGCCGACCGCCGAGCCGACCGACGCCAGAATGAAGCCCCATCGGCTCGCAAAGTTCCTCGTACTTTTCATGTTTTCTCCCATCCAAGTGAAAAAATAACCGCGTAAGCAATCCTCGGCTCACGTGGTCTTCAACCTGTCCATCATCAGATTTGATCCGCAAGGCGCGCAACACATCGCAGTCTTGCCAAGGTGGTTGCTTCATCTTAATCCCTATGCAGAAAAAAGTCAAGCGGAATCGCCCGCAAAGCGCCGTCCTGCACGGTTCCTTGATAAAAAATGCCCGTGTCGCAAGACACGGGCATTTTCAAAACGCAATCGACAAGTATAATTACTTGATCTCGACCTTCGCGCCAGCCTCTTCGAGCTGCTTCTTGAAGTTTTCGGCATCCTCCTTGGACACGCCCTCCTTCAGAGCCTTCGGAGCGGACTCGACGAAAGCCTTGGCCTCGGCCAGACCCAGACCGGCGATCTCGCGGACAGCCTTGATGACCTTGATCTTGGCAGCAGCGTCGAAACCGGCGAGGACGACGTCGAACTCGGTCTTCTCCTCGGCAGCGGGGGCAGCGCCGCCGGCAGCGGGAGCAGCCATAGCAGCGGCGGAAACGCCGAACTCTTCCTCGAGAGCGTGGACGAGCTCAGAGAGCTCCAGGACGGTAAGGCCCTTGATTTCTTCGATCATAGCGGTAACTTTCTCGCTCATTGTAATGATCCTCCAATTTTTAAGATATTTGTTTTAAGTGAATTGTTGGGTGCAGACGATTATTCTGCGGCGGGAGCTTCCTCGGCGGGAGCGCCGTTCTTCTCGGCGATCTGCTTGAGGACGCAGGCGAGGCCGGAAATGGGAGCCAGCATGGTGCCCAGAACCTGAGCCTGCAGCACGGGCAGTGCGGGGATAGAGGCCAGCGCGTTGATGGTGGCCATGTCGACGACCTTGCCTTCCATGAAACCGCCCTTGATCTCGAACTTACCGTTGAGCTTCTTGGCAAAGTCAGCGATCACGCGCGCGGGAGCGACGGGATCGGCAGCGATGGCAAGAGACGTGGTACCGTTCAGCTGATTATCGAGCTCATTGAGGCCGACGTTGTTGAAAGCAAAGCGGAGCAGGGTGTTCTTGACAACTGCATACTCGACGTCGTTCTTACGGCACTCAGCGCGCAGAGCGGTATCCTCTGCAACGGTGATGCCCTTGTAGTCAACGATAACGCCGGCAGCCGCACCCTGCAGCTTCTCGGTCAGAGAGGCCACGATCGCCTGCTTTTCAGACAGAACTTTTGCGTTAGGCATTTCTTGAGTTCACCTCCATTGGATTTTGCGGCACGCCGCGCGTGCCAGGGGAAAGAGGCGTTCTAAAAAGGAAACCGTCCTCATGCGTGACATGAGGACGGTAAAGCAATCATAAAATGTTTGCCATCCTCGGCAGGATTTATGAGGCAAGCCTCACCTGCTGTCTTTGGAACGCTCTGATAGTATATCCAGAGTTGGCAGCATTGTCAACCCCAAATATCGTTTTTTCCGCAAAATACCCCATATTTGCGCCGCACACGGCGCAAATCATTTTTCTGACGACATGCGCGTCAGAAAAATTCCTCTCGCGGAGCGAGTGTCGAGCCGCGCACGCGCGGCGAGGCACAGAGCGGAGTGAAATCCTGAATCAAAAAAGCCCGAACGGGCTTTTTTGAAATCTTTTAGAGCTTCGCAGCGTTCATCTTGACGCCGGGGCCCATGGTGGAAGCCGCGACGCAGGACTTGATATACTGGCCCTTGGCAGCGGCGGGCTTGGCCTTAATGATTGCGCCCATGAGAGCGTTGAAGTTCTCGGTGAGCTTCTCGGGGCCGAAGGAAACCTTGCCGATGGGGCAGTGGATGATGTTGGTCTTGTCGAGACGATACTCGACCTTACCAGCCTTAGACTCCTGAACAGCCTTGGCAACATCGGGGGTGACGGTACCTGCCTTTGGGGAAGGCATCAGGCCCTTAGGACCGAGCACCTTACCGAGACGGCCGACAACACCCATCATGTCGGGGGAAGCAATGACAACGTCAAAGTCGAACCAGTTTTCCTTCTGGATCTTCTCGACGAGATCCATCTCGCCGACATAGTCAGCGCCGGCAGCCTTGGCAGCCTCAGCCTTATCGCCCTTGGCAAAGACGAGAACGCGAACGTTCTTGCCCGTGCCGTTGGGGAGGACGATCGCGCCGCGGACCTGCTGGTCGGCGTGGCGGGAGTCGACGCCCAGCTTGACGTGCAGCTCGACAGTCTCGTCAAACTTCGCGGAAGCGGTCTTGCAGATCAGGCCGAAGCCCTCTGCGGCGTCATACTGAGTGTTCTTTTCGATCTGCTTTGCAGCGTCCTGATACTTTTTACCTCTAAACATTGTTCACACCCTCCTTATTCTTCGACGACAACGCCCATGGAGCGTGCGGTACCGGCGATCATGCTCATCGCGGACTCAAGCGTGCTCGCGTTGAGGTCGCGCATCTTCATCTCAGCGATCTTCTGGACGGAAGCCTTGGAAATGGTAGCGACCTTGGTCTTGTTGGGGACGCCGGAGCCAGACTCGATGTTGCATTCCTTCTTGATGAGGACGGCAGCGGGAGGAGTCTTGGTGACGAAGGAGAAGGAACGGTCGGCATACACCGTGATGACAACGGGGATGATAAGACCCATGTCGTTCTTGGTGCGCTCGTTGAATTCCTTGGTGAATGCAGCGATGTTGACGCCGTGCTGACCGAGCGCGGGGCCAACGGGGGGTGCGGGAGTTGCTTTGCCTGCAGGGATCTGCAGCTTAACATAACCGGTGATCTTCTGTGCCATGAGAGGCACCTCCTTAATATTGATGTGGTAACGACCGGCGATTCCGGCCGCCCTTGGCGAGACGCTTCGCGTCTCTCCCACGTTTGCCGCTTTCGCGGCTCATCGCTTCTTGCGGTGATTACGGTTCTACGACCTCGACCTGATCGAGCTCCAGCTCGACCGGCGTTTCGCGTCCGAACATGGACACGACCACGCACACCTTGTTCTTCTCTGCGTCGATCTCTTCGACCGTGCCGAGGAAGGACGAAAGCGGGCCGTCGGTGATCTTGACCTGATCGCCGACATTGTAGCGCACGACGATCTCTCGCCGTTCCATGCCAAGCGCCAGGACTTCCTCTTCCGTCAGAGGAATGGGTTCATTGTTCGCCGTGCCGACAAAGCCGGTCACGCCGCGGATGTTGCGGATCAGATGCCAGGTGTCGTCCGTCATGATCATCTTGACGAGCACATAGCCCGGGAAGACCTTGCGTTCGACTTCCTTCATATCGCCCGAGTCGGTCACTTCCGTGACGGTCTCCAGCGGAACCTGAATGTCGAGGATCATGTCCTCCAGATGACGGTTGGCGACGAACTTTTCGATGGCGGTCTTGACTGCGTTTTCATAGCCGGAGTAGGTATGCGCGACATACCACTTAGCGTTATCAGCCATGACTGCTCTCCTGTCAGCCCGCGAGACCGATCAGCAGGTGAACTGCGGAAACGGCCACATAGTCGAACAGCCAGATGCAGGCGCCGACGACAAGGGAGCACAGCAGCACAGTGCCGGTGTTCTTCGCCGTGGTGGATGCGTTGGGCCATACGACCTTCTTCAGTTCGCTTCTCATTTCACGGAACCACTTGGAGCGGTCCTTCTTCTTCTTTTCTTCTGCCATGTTTCAACAGCCTTTCCTAATTACTTAGTTTCAGTGTGGACGGTGTGCTTCTTGCAGAAGGGGCAGTACTTGTTCAGCTCGAGCTTGTCCGGGGTGTTCTTCTTGTTCTTCATCGTGTTGTAGTTTCTCTGCTTGCACTCGTTGCATCTGAGCGTGATCTTAATGCGCATCTAACGGCACCTCCTTATTTACTCAGTTCCAAACAGATCGGAACTGGCGATTGCCTCCCTGCTTTCAAATTAAAGGGGCGCTTTTCCTTGCGTGCCGAGAAGCAAATGCGCGCAAAAAGAAAGCCCTCTTTCACAGGTAAGTACGATGATAACACAAGCTCCATTCGTCCGTCAAGCACTTTTTGCACGATCTTGCAGAAAAATTTGCAGTTTTTGTGTTCTTTCCCTCTGTTTTTCGCTCCTTGCAGCGCGCTTGCCTCTCACTTTCCCGCCGCGGCACGGCTCTTCCCCGTCCCGCCCTTGCTTTTTCCGCAAAAATCCTGTATGCTTCAAGCCAAAGAAACGCTTTTGCAGGAGGCATATTCTATGAAAATCATGGCCATCGACTACGGTGACGCGCACACCGGTGTCGCCATCTCCGACCGCACGCTGACGCTCACAGGCTTTTCGACCGTCATCACCGCCTACCGGCCCGAGGCAGTCATTGAAAAGCTGCTGCCGCTCATCTCTGAACACGAAGTAAGCGAGCTGGTGCTCGGTCACCCGCTCAACATGGACGGCACGCGCGGCCCCCGCGCAGAAAAAGCCGAGGGATTTGCAGAGCTGCTGCGCGAGGCCACGTCGCTTCCCGTCACGCTCTGGGACGAGCGGCGCACGACCGTCGATGCGCACAACATTTTGCTCGGCAACGGCAAGCGCGCGAAGGAACGCAAGAAAACCGTCGACGCCGTGGCAGCGAGCCTGATGCTTGAGGGGTATCTCACCTTCAAAAAACGCCAGCAGTAACAATTCTCTTTAAAAAGCGCTTTTGCGGCATTTCGCAAAAGCGCTTTTTTCTTATCTTCTCTCCGCCCCGCTCACAGCAGCGCGATGAGCGCGTCCACGTCCTCGCTGCGCGTCGCCCAGGAGGTGCAGATGCGCATGACCGTGTGGGTATCGTCAAACTTCTCCGTAAAGCCCATTGCGACCTGCCGCTCCAGCTCCTTGATCTTCTTGTTTTCCAGCACGACGAAGATCTGGTTCGTCGGGTTCTCGCAAAAGAGGCGATAACCCTTCTCGCGCAGCGCCGCGCGGATGCGATCCGCCGTCTCGATGGCGTTGCGGCTGATCTCCTCATAGAGCCCGCCGGTGAAGAGCGTATCGAACTGTACGCCGAGAAGCCTTCCCTTAGCAAGCAATGCGCCGTGCTGCTTGGCGATGGTGAGGAAGTTCGCAGGCATTCCGCCGTGCGGGAACACGACTGCCTCACCGCACAGCGCGCCGACCTTCGTTCCACCGATGTAGAAAACGTCCGTCAGCGCGGCAATGTCGCGCAGGGTCACGTCCGTTCCGGCGGCGGCAAGCCCATAGCCGAGGCGCGCGCCGTCAAGGAAGAGCGGAATGCGGTACGCCGCGCAGACCTCGTGCAGCGAGGCAAGCTCCGCCTTTGTGTAAAGCGTGCCGTACTCCGTCGGGTGCGAAATGTACACCGCACCGGGAAAGACCATGTGGGTATAGTTCCCGTCGGCGTAGAAGGTCTCCACATACTCCCGCACCGTTTCCGCCGAGAGCTTGCCGTCCGTGTGTCCCAGCGCAAGCACCTTGTGTCCGCCATGCTCGATGGCGCCGGCCTCGTGAACGTTGACATGGCCGCTCTCGGCGGCGATCACGCCGTCGTAAGCGCGCAGCAGCGCATCGAGCACGACCTGATTGGTCTGCGTACCGCCGACGAGGAAGAAGATCTCTGCCTCCGGGCAGCCAATGGCAGCACGGATCTTCTCTTTGGCCTGCTCGCAGTAACAGTCAGAGCCGTAGCCTGCGAGCTGCTCAAAATTGGTCCCATTCAGGCGCTCTAAAATTTTCGGATGAGCGCCCTCGGAATAATCGTTGACAAAGGACAGCATATCAGTCCCTCCCGCTTCTTATTTCTTGAATTTCTTCAGTGTGTCCGTGATGATGGTCTGCTTGAGGACCATGCTGACCGCCACATAGACGATGCAGCCCACGACGCCCGTAAGACCGCACTTGACGATAAGCATCAGCTTGCTGTCGTCCGCCGTAACGAGCAGCGCGTGCCCACCGGAGAGCACGAGCGCCATTGCCGCCGTGGCGGCAAGTCCCTTGAGGAGCGGGACAAGGCGCACGATCTTCGTGCCGCGGAAGAGCTGGATCGTCATGGCGACCGCGCCGATGGTCAGGGCAAGAGACGTCGCCGCGGCAACACCGGTATCCGTGTAAAAGACGCGGTTCAAAACAATGTTCAGTACCAGAACACCAAGGTTGATGAGCAGCGGCACCAGCGTCTTTTTCATCGCGTAGTAGGCCTTGTTCAAAAGGTCGAGCACGGCAAAGGCGCTCATGCCGAGCGCGTAGCGGGCGAAGATGCTGCCTGTCATCTCGGTCGATTCGGCGGTGAAGCTGCCGCTTTCAAAGATTACGCGGATAATGTCCGTGCCAAAGGCGCACATCATCGCACAGACCGGCAGGATAAAGAGCAGCGTATTTTCCGTCACGTTCCAGATGTAGCCGAGATAGCCCTTTGCGTCCTCCTTCGTGAACTCGCGGTTGAAGCGCGGGAACATGACTGCGCTGATGCTGTAGAGAACGCTCGTCGTCAGCGGAGTAAAGAGCTTGTCGGCATAGTAGAACGCGCTGACCGCGCTGTCGTTGAGTGCGGTGGCAGTGGCGGTGTCGATGAGGTAGCAGAAGAGAAATACCGATGTTGTGAGCACCGTAACGAGCGCGGTCTTAAAGTACGTGCCGACATAATCTGCCTTGCGGTCGAGCAGCGGGCGGTAGAGGTAGTGTTCCTTCTTTGCATACGGAACGCTCATACCGAGCTGCAAAAGCCACGCGCACGAGCTTGCAATGACGACGCCCTTGATGCCCCACTTCGCCCCCAGCGTCACAAGAAAGACGGCGAGGAAGGCATTGTACGGAATGCTCATGCTGCCCTGCAATTCGTAGTGGTCGGTCGCCTGGAAGATGGCAACATTCAGATAGGCCGCCGCCACGACCGGCAGCGCACAGGCCATGATGCGGATATAGCTTGCAAGGCGGGGCAGCTCGGCAGCGTCAAGGTCCCAGATCGCGCCAACGAGCGGCGTCGAGGCAAAAACCTGCCATAAAACGACCGCCGCGAGCGAAGAGAGCAGCGTGATGGTCATCAGGTTGTTGGCAGCGCGTTCGCCGCGTTTGCGGTCGGCAGCGAATTCCTTCGTCAGGATCGGCACCGCCGCGATGCACAGCGCGTAGCACATCGTCGTGAAGAGGTAGAGCGTTGAGTTATAGGACGCGGTATAGAGATCCGCGTCCACGCCGGTGCCGAAGATGTTGGCCTGCATCATTTCGCGCACCACGCCGAGAAGCTTGGCAAACAGCGTCAACAAAAAGACAAAGCTGATCGCCCCCGCCGTGCGCACGCCGGATTTTTCCTTCTTTTCCGTGTTTTTCTGAGGGTCCTGCATGGTATCCTTCCTTGATTTTCCCATGATCTCACAGATCATTTTCTCATTGGTGTCGAGTTTACGGGAAAGCTCCGCCATGTGCGTTTCCACACACTGCACCTGCTCTCTGCCCGTTTCAAGCACACGCTTGGCCTCCGGCTCGAATTGCTCGGCGGTGAATCCGTCTCGCGTACTCAGCTTGTCAAGGCCAACAGAGTTCAAAAACGCCGTACACTTGGGATCATAAGAAACACCGATGAGCGGCACACCCATAATGGCGGCATAGATGAGAGAATGCAGGCGCACGCCCACGAGCAGATCCATATTGCCAATGATGGAGAGCATATCCTCCGAAAGGTATTTTTCATTGAGCGACACCGCTGTGTCGTCCGGCAGCTGCGCGGCGATGTGCCGGCAGACCTCCCCGTCCTCTTCATAGTGGAACGGGATAAGCACGGACTGGGCGTTATACGTCTCCTTGAGCCACCGAATGGACTTCAGGATCTCCGCAACGAAGCGCCCGTCCTTATCCTTTTCACGAATGGCCCAGCCGATCGTCAACCGCCCGCCGAGCGAAACGCCCGCTTTCCGCAAAATCTCCGCGCCGACGTCTTTATCCGGCTTTTTCATGCGGATGACGGGATCGGCCGTGATGACGACTTTTTCCCGCGCAATGCCGATCTCCTCCAGCAGCAGCGCCGAGCGCTCGTCGCGCACAACGATGCCGTCCGCTTTTTTAAGTGCCTTCGCCGCGGCACGGCGGTTGCCCGGCCGGTCGATGGGGCCGATGCCCTGGGAGTAAATAAAAACTTTTTTGCGGAAAAACTGTGCGCAGCGGATGATCGAGAGGTAATAGTGCAGGCTCTTGCTGCTCGTCACATCCTGCAAAAGGCTTCCGCCGCCGGAGATGAGCATATCGCACTTTTTCACCGCACGCAAAATCGCCATCGGCGACATGCGCTCCACCGCCTCGACGCCGTACTTTTCGCGCGTGGAGGCAGGGTTGTGCGAGAGCACCGTGAGCGAACAATCGGGAATGTGCTCGCGCAGCGAGGAGACAAGCGTGCGCAGAATGGACTCATCGCCGATGTTATCAAAGCCGTAATAGCCCGAGATCAGAATGTTAACCATTCTCCACCCCGCAGACCCTGCGCACAAGGCGGTAGACAAGTTCCGCGATCACAACGGCCGCAAGGCCGATGAGAAGGCCGAAGAGCACGCCCCAACCGGTGCGCAGCAGGCTGAGCAGAAACGGCGTGCGAATGTGCAGGAAGGTATTGACCACGCTGACAAGGCCGATGCTCATACCCATGCCGAAAACCATGGGCAGGAATTTCATTCCGCGGCGCAGCGACCAGATAAAGAGCATCAGCATTGGCCAGCCGATGATCATTTCCTTCGTGCGCGGGCGGGCGATGAGCGCATTTTCAAGGAAGTTGCGGAAGGCAAGCTCCGTTTCAGACGTGGTGGTAGAGTTGCCGGTGCGGTAGATGTAGTAGACAAATACCAGCAGCATAAAGACTGCCGCCACCGCAATGACGACCACTGCAAGGAACCAGCCAAGCTGCATGGGAGTTTTCATCAGCTCAGCAAAATAGGTGTTGAAGCGCTTGATGCGTCCCTTTTCGCCGCGCGTACCCGTATGGGCAAGCACCGCCTTGCGCGCGCCCGTTTCCTCATAGGCGTATACCACGAGATACGCAAGAATGAAGAGCCCGATGGGAATGAGCTGCATGATCTTCACGCCGCGATAAAGCTCCATTTCGATCATATAGGAAAGCTGCGAGAGCGCGGCGGTCGCAAGCAGCGAGCCGCAGAATGCGGTCAGAATGGTCAAAGCGGAAACGCCGAGCGTGTAGCCAAGGAGCTTGCCGAAGCGCACGCGCGGCTCGCTCCTTCTCTTTTCCATCAGCTCGCGGCACAGGCCCACCGCCGCAAGCGACGGCATCACGATGCCGCCGGACATCGAGAGCAGCAGGCGGAAGAGCGGGGGCTTCAAAACACTGAGCGCTGCAAAGCCCAGCACACCGACCACCAGAAGGATCGTGCGCCAGCGCGCGCCGATACGGAAGAAGAGGTCAAAGAGCAGCACAAGCAGCGCCGCCGTACCGATGCTCTGAACAAGTCTCAGTGCTGTGGACGGTGTTTTCAGTTCCATCGCAGGCACCGTGCCGCGCGTGTAGCCGAGAGGCGCAAGGCGCGCATCAAGGTCTGAGAGCATCTTTTCATAGTCGGCAGGATCGGTGACGTAGGTCCATTCCTTCTCGTCGGCGTCCCAGCTCACGTCGTTGTCCGGCTCCAGGATCATTTTGAGGTAGATGATCTTGCAGTTGCGCTCGGCAATGGCGCGGAAAAAGGTATTCGTGATCTCTTCCGGGCCCTCGTAGCCGCAGTACTGGTAGCGGTTCTGGATATAGGCCCACTCGTTGAAGACGCGCACGCCGTGATAGCCCGTTTCATCAAGCAGATCCTCAATGCCCGGCCAGGTGAGATTGAGGCTCTGGTCGTTCTGCTCCATCATGGCGATGCTCGCGCCGCTCTCGTTGAGATACTGCACGAGCATATCCCAGCCCTCGTCGCTCTCGTAGCCGACAAGCTCCTTGCCGCTGTTCATGAAGTAGGGCGCATCATAGTGCTTGAGCACATCGATATATGCCGCCGCAAACTGCGTGCCGTTCATGTCCTTTTTCGTCACGGTGCGCGGAATGATCTCGTAGCCGTGACGCTCGAGCAGCTCCGCCGTATCGGGCCAGATACCGAGGCACAGGTCGAGCAGCTTTTCGCCCTTCATGCCGTTTTTCTGCTGCTGAATGAAGAGAAAGCCGTGCTCTCCTTCGAGATAGGTCTTGGCTTCAAAATTTTCAAAGCGGGCGGTGAAGGCGTCGAGGATCCACTCGTAGCCCGCGGCAGTCTCCGTCCAGATGAGGCAATCGCTCACATCGGTGCTCTCGCGCAGCCACGATGCGACCTCAGCGGGGTAACTATCCTCCCAGCCGTAGTTTTCCATCGCCTTTTTCACGGTCATCGCGTGCACGGGAATGGCCGCGCTCTGGTGCAGGTCGAGCGCGCTCGCCTCGCCGAGCGCCGCCTTTTCCACGCCGAGCGAGCGGAACAGGTCGAGCCACTCGTCCTCGCTCATTTCGGACTGGCGCGCCATAGCGCGCAGGCTCGCATAGTCAAGGACGCAGTCGTAATATTTGTTGCTCTCCTCAGTCTGCACGCGCCTTGCGATCGGCACGAGCGAAACGAGCAGTGCCAGCAGCGCCAGCACCACAAGGAGTTTATCTTTTTTCAGAAAGCTTTTCATTGGCAGTTCTCCTTCTGCGCCCACGCGCAGGGCAATTTAGAGTGTATCGAGTACCACCGGCTCGCCGATGGCTTTTGCATACGTGTAGATCTTGGCAACATCTTCAATATATTCCGCGCGCAGATAGGCCTGCGCAAGATCCTCCCCCACGGCAAGCACGCCGTGGTTGGCAAGCGTGCAGCCGCCGCGCTCAAAAAGCGCGGGCACGGCGTTCATGCCCACCTCTTTCGTCCCGGGCGTGGCATAGTCCGCGCAGCGGACATCGCCGCCCAGGAAAATACGGGCTTCGATCAAAACGGCCGGAATGCTCCTGCGCACCACAGCAAAGGCCGTGGCATAGGGCGAATGCGTGTGGAAAACGGCATTCGTTTCCGGATATGCCTTGTAGACCGCCGCGTGCATGCGCCACTCGCTTGAGGGCTGCAACGCGCCCTCGACCACCGTGCCGTCAAGCTTCATGCGCACGATGTCCTGCGCGCGCAATATGTCATAGCGCACGGACGTCGGCGTGATGAGCATTTCATCAGGGGCGACGCGGCAGCTCATGTTGCCGCTCGTTCCGGAAAAGAGGCCCTGACGGAAGGCCTCAAGCGATTTGTCCACGATCTCCTGCCGGAGAGATTCAAAATTCTGTTCCATCTCAAATCACCAAGTTGTCCTTGCCGATGCTGCCGTTTTCAAAATAGCGGTGCAGATCGTAAGGAGAGTAAATACCAAGATCCGTCACAACGCCTGAGACGAGGTGCGGAGGCGTGATGTCGAAGGCGGGATAGTAGCCCTTCACGCCCTCCATCGCCGTGCGCACGCCCATGGCCTGGAGCGTAAAGTTCGGGTCTCGCATTTCGATGTGGATACTGTCGACCGTGTCGTGTCCCTGGTCGGGCGCGCCGGTGACAAAATACGGAATGCCCATGTACTTGGCGACGATGGCATTCTGGAAGGTGCCGACCTTGTTGACCACATGCCCGTCGCAGCAGATGGCGTCCGCCGCCGTGGTGAAAACGTCGACCTTCTCGTTCTGCATGACGAACGCCGGCATATTGTCGGAGATGACCGTCACATCAAAGCCCATGTCGTGGCAGACCGAGGCCGTCAGGCGCGCGCCCTGAAAATACGGGCGCGTTTCGGGACAGAAAAGTCGGATATTCTTGCCGCGGTTTCTGCACTCGCGCAGCATCGTACCGACGATCGTCTCGGCAAAGCAGTGCGTCATCACCGTGCCGTTATCAGGGAACATATCGACCAGGTACGAGCCGATCTTCGCCATGCGCTCATAGCGCACATTGTTGAGCTCGATCGTCTTATTCTTGATGCTCTCGGCCACGTTCTCCCCCGCTAAAAGCGCGCGCTCAGCTTCCTTGAGGCAGATATCGCAGAGAAGTCCCATTCGCTTTTGCGTTGTGGGGCGGGCGTGGGAGATGGTATACGCTGCCGCTTTAAGATATTCCATCTGCTCACTCGCCGTTTTGTCGCGGCATTCCCATGCCGCGAGCGCCATGCCCATCGGCACGGCGGTGTAAGGACCTGCGCTCTGCGTCACCATGTCGGTGATGGCCTGCGCGACCTCGCCGTGCGTGCGGCAGGTGACAAATTCGACCTTTGCAGGATAGACGCGCCGGTCTAAAATACGCACCTCGCCGTTTTCGAACCACGCGACGTTTTCGTAGCGCAGCAGAAAGGCAAGGTCTTTATCGGCTCTTTCCATGTTCATTTCTCTCACTTTCTGTATAAGCGCTCGACGGCGCGCTGCATATCGGCGCGCACTTTATCCTCGTCGAGCGTCTTGAATTCGCCGTTTTCGTATAAGATATTGCCGTCCACCATCGTCATGCACACATCGCCCGCCTGCGCCGAGCAGGTGAGGAGCGCGGGGGTGTCGAAATCAGGGTAAAGATGGGGCTTTGATAGATCAAGGGCGATGATGTCTGCCTTTTTGCCGATGGCGAGCACGCCGGTGTCGTCGCGTCCCTGGAGCTTCGCGCCGTTGACCGTCGCCATATCGAGCACCTCCTGCGTCGAGATGAGCGTGGGGTCGTTGTGGTAGCCGTCGTGCATGATCTCGGCAAGGTGCATCTCCTCGAACATATTGAGGTTATTGTTGCTCGCCGTGCCGTCGGTGCCGAGGGTGACGTTGATGCCCTTGTCCATCATGGCGCGAATGGGCGCAAAACCGCTGCCGAGCTTCAAGTTCGACGTAGGATTGTGGATCACGCTGACGCCGTGCGCCTTCAGAATGTCAATGTCGCGCTCCGTCACGGCGACGCAGTGCGCCGCCGCCGTGGGCGAATCGAACGTGCCGAGGGACTCAAACCACTCCGTCGGCGTCTTGCCGTAGCGCTCGATGCACTCGCACTGCTCGCGCGCGGTCTCAGAGAGGTGAATGTGCATACGCCCGCCCTTTTCGCGGCAGAGCTCACTGTACGCCTTCACGATATGGCTCTTGCAGGTATATTCCGCGTGGATGGAAAAGTCGATGCGGATGCGGCCGTCCGCCGCGCCGTGATATTTTTCAAAGAGTGCGAGCGACTCGGGGATCTGAGTGTTCTGTTCCACGGTCTGGTTTTCGTCAAAGCACTGCACACAGCGGTTCAGATTCGCCTTGATGCCCGCCTCCTGCGCCGCCCACACGGTCTCCTCCGGAAAAAAGTACATATCGGAAAAGCTCGTCGTGCCGCCCGCGATCATCTCAAGGAGCGCAAAGCGGCTCGCCGCGGCAATGTCCTCCCGCACGAGCCTGTCCTCAATGGGGAAGATCGCCTTAAAAAGCCAGTCCTGCAGCGGCAGTCCGCTGCCGATGCCGCGCATGAGCGTCATGGCGATGTGGCTGTGGCAGTTGATGAGTCCCGGTGCAAGAAGCTTGCCGGTCATATCCTTTTCAAGGTCATACGCCGTTTGCGGCCGCTCCGTGCCGATGTAGTCGATCTTCGTTCCATCGACGCCGAGGCAGGCGCCGCGCAGCGTTTCATATCCGTCTTCCTTGCGCAGCAGAATATCCGCGCCTTTCAAGAGTGTTCTCACAAAAGAGCCTCCTATCTGCATTTTATCTCATTGTGCAGTCTAACACGCACGTTCCCAGATTGCAACGGGCAAAAGAATGAAGTTTGTCCTTATCGCTGTCCATGTCGACAAAAATTTCTCATTTTGCAAGCTCAACTACTTAAAATTTCACTATTGTGTTTTTTAATATGACTGATTATAATGAACGCATATTTTTTGTAAGGAGTGAAACCGGTATGAGCAACATCATGATCCCTCAGGACTACCACACCCCGCTGTCTGTTTATGAAATGCAGCGCGCCATTGAATTCATCAAGAGCAATTTCCAGGTGAATCTGAGCAATGCCCTCAATCTTCGCCGGGTTTCCGCTCCGCTGTTCGTGGATGAAAACTCCGGTCTGAACGACAACCTCAACGGCGTTGAGCGCCCCGTCTCCTTCGATATTCCCGACGTCGGCGTCAACGCACAGGTCGTGCACTCGCTTGCCAAGTGGAAGCGTCTTGCGCTCAAGCGTTACCAGTTCAATGTCGGCAAGGGTCTCTTCACCGATATGAACGCCATTCGCCGCGACGAGGAAGTGGATAACCTCCACTCCGTCTACGTGGACCAGTGGGACTGGGAAAAGGTCATCTCCGCGGACGACCGCAACGTTGCCTATCTCAAGCGCACCGTGCGCGATATCGTCGCCGCCGTCAGCGAGACGAGCAGCGCGCTGAACGTCGCCTTCCCCTCCCTGCGCACCAAGCTCCCCAGCGAGGTCTTCTTCATCACCACGCAGGAGCTTGAGGATCTCTATCCCAACCTGACGCCCAAGCAGCGCGAAGATGAGATCTGCAAGAAGAAGGGTGTCGTCTTCCTGATGCAGATCGGCAAGATTTTAAAGTCCGGCATCAAGCATGACGGCCGCGCTCCCGACTATGACGATTGGGAGCTCAACGGCGATATTCTCTACTGGAACGACGTTCTGGGCCATGCTTTTGAGATTTCCTCCATGGGCATTCGTGTCGACCCCAAATCCCTTGACTCCCAGCTGACGATCGCCGGCTGCGACGACCGCCGCGCCCTTCCCTTCCACAAGATGCTGCTTGCGGGCGAGCTGCCCCTGACGATGGGCGGCGGCATCGGCCAGAGCCGCCTGTGCATGCTGCTCATTGGCACCGCGCACATCGGCGAGGTACAGGTCTCCCTGTGGGACGAAGCCACGCGCAAGGCCTGCGAGGAAGCAGGCGTCATGCTGCTGTAAGGCACTTTCAATTTGTCACCATTTCTTTTTTCTCTTTTCTCAATGTAGTGCAAACGCACAAAGAGGGAGCTTCCCGTTTTGGGAAGCTCCCTCTTTCTTATTCTTTACAGCGCAGGCGGTAAACATCGCAGCCGCCCGCGCGGCCCTCATACGAAAAGCAGTGTCTGCGCGCGATGTGCGCGCTCGCCGTCTGTTCGGGGACGCATTCGATCACCGCATCCTTCCCCTCCTGCCGCGCAAGCGCGGTCAAAAGGTCCGTCATCTCGTCCGCGTAGCCCTTGTGCCAAAAAGCAGGCTTGAGCACCCAGCCAAGCTCGCAGCTGCGCTCATCGTAGCCATGGTAGATGGCATAGCCGAGGAATTCCCCCTCGGAGCTTTCCGCAGCGTAAACGAGCGGCGGCTCGGAAAGTCCCGCCTGCTCCAAAAAATCTTCCGTCTGTGTCCGGCTGAACGGCGGCTCCAGCCAGCGCATCACCTCAGCGTCCGAAAGCAGGGCATACAATTTCTCCAGATCGTCGCGGCACATCGTCCGCAGGCGGAGACGCGCGTTTTCCGTCAGGATCATTCTCTCTTATGCCGCTTGCCGCGGAAGGTCATCTCTGGATTTTTCACACTGACGACCGTATCCGGCTCGACCGACGAGGTCAAAAATGCGTTACCGCCGATGACGACATTGTCGCCGATCTCCGTTGCGCCGCCGAGCAGCGTGGAGTTTGCGTAGATGACAACATTATCGCCGACCTTCGGGTGACGGCGGACATCGGGATTGGTCGCCATACCCGCAGGAGAAAGCGCGCCGAGCGTTGCGCCCTGATAGAGCTTGACATTGTTGCCGATGATCGTCGTCTCGCCGACGACGATGCCCGTGCCGTGGTCGATGAAGAAGTATTCTCCGATCTTTGCACCGGGGTTGATGTCGATACCGGTCTTTGAATGGGCATATTCCGACATCATGCGCGGGATCATCGCAACTCTATTTTCATACAGCTCGTGCGCGATGCGGTAAACGAAGATAGCAAACATGCCGGGGTAGGAGAGCAGTACCTCTTCCTTGCTGTAGGCCGCGGGGTCGCCTTCAAAGTTCGCGGACAGATCCTTGAGCAGCAGCTCCTGAATGGCAGGCATGCGCGCAATGAGCGCCGTGCTGATCTCATAGGCAAGGTCGTCGTTTTCCTCGCATTCCGGCATCGTCAGCGCGATCTGATGAAAGAGTTTTTCGTGGATGTGTTCCATCAAAAGCGCACTGTACTGCTCGGGCGGCAGCTTGAGCAGGTCTCCGTCGCCATAGTAGACCGGAAAAATGAGCTTTTGACAGTCGCGGAGGATCTCGATGACCGCATTGCGGCTGGGCATGCGCAGCGCGTCGCCGTACATGGGGATCTGAGAGCTTTTGTAGTTTGCCGCCATGCGGTCAGCCGCCGCGTGAATGGCGCCGTTTTTTCTTGCTTTGTCCATAAGAAATCCTCCTGATCCATTAGAATTGCAAATAAAGGAATTAGAAAATAATTATAGTAGTATTCTCCGTCAAAATCAAGCATTTCCTCTGCAAGGCGCAGGAAACAACGAAAGGCGATGACCCACAGTCATCGCCTTTCGTGCTTTTTTACTTGATGAACCAGATATCCATGTCGACGTTGCCCTTGATGCCGTCCACGCTTCCCTTGGAGGAATACTGCCACATGTCAAAATCATAGTAGAACGTCGGCGCGCTCACATCGTAGCGCGCATACCACAGCGGATAATCCATCACCTTACTGAGATCATACTTGACGTAGCCCGCGTAATCGGTGATGTAGATCATTGCATCGTAGCCCGCGTCCTCGATGATCTCGCAGAAGGCCTTCGCCGCAGCGCAGAGCACACCGGTCTCAATGCCGTAGGTGCGCGCCTCGCTCTTACCGATGACCTCCCAGTCGAACACGACAGGGCCGGTAATATTGTGTCCACGGAGCTTATCGAGCACAAAGTATGCCTCCTCTTCCGCCTCCGCTACGCTGATGGCCTGAGAGAAGAAGTAAGCGCCCACCTGAAGTCCCGCGCGGCTTGCGCCGTCGGCGTACTCATCAAATTTCGTATCTTCGTAGATCGCACCCGCGGTGTAGCCGCGGCCGCCCACGCGGGCGATGACAAAGTCGACCTCCGTGCGCGCTACGCTTTCCCAGTCCACATCGCCCTGATACTGCGACACGTCGATACCCACACGTGTGCGCACGCTGGGATCATTGTAGGTCATGATGCTGCCGTTCTTAACGAATGCGGACTGATTGTAGGCATTCGTCGGCACACCCTCGAGCACATCAAGCGTATAGTCCTTATAATGGATCTTCTGCTTCTGGTCGAGCGAGCTGAGCTGATAGATGCGGTAAACGATCGTTGCCACCTCCGCGCGCGTGATGCTGCTGTTCGGATAGAAGTACGACAGGTCGCCGACCTTGGAGCCGATGAACACGCCTGCTTCGTAAAGCGCCGTCACGTAACCGTCGTTCACATCGGCAAAGGGCGTTGCCGCATTGGACGCGCCATAGCCCAGCGCTTTGGCCGCAAAGCGCGCCACATCCAAGCGGCTGATGCCGCGATCGAGCTGGGCATCGCTGTAAGCCTGCGCGGCAAAGCCCATAGAGTAGGCGTACAGCGCATAACCGCTCGCCCAGTGCTCCGTAACAGGAGACTGTGCCTTGTGTCCCGTTGCCAGCAACAGGAGCTTGAGCATCTCGCCCGTGCTCGTGGCACGGTTGGGGGCAAAGGTGCCGTCGTCGTTGCCGCCGACGATCCCCTGCTGGCTCAGCTCCATCACATAGTTATAAAACCAGTCGGATCGGTTGACGTCGCTATAAGTTCTGCCGGTATAGCTGGTGGCCGTCCACTGCGCCGTCGCAACCACGCTGCCGCGCACGGTGCTGCTTTCCGTAATGGTTCTGCCGTCCTTGGTCATAAGGCCAGCAAAGCTGTAACCGAGCTTTTCCATCTTGGGGAACGACTCATAGGATTCACCGATCTCATAAACGGCAAAATCCGTCTCGTAGGATACACCGCTTTCCTTGTTGATGATAAGGTAGGCAAACTCATCCTCTGCCGCACAGGGATCGTCATCAAGGAAAATGGCAGCCTCCTGCAGTCGGCGATCGGCAAGGCCTGCCTGCGCCTGCCCGCCGGAGTGGCACCATTCGCCGAACGCCTGCGCCACCTCAAGGCGCGTGGCGTCAATCTCGCCGCGGGCGATCTTAACGAGAGCGCTCGTTCCGCTCATCCAGCCGGTACCGAAGTTGTAGCTGAAGCAGATGAGCGCATCGAACTGCCCCTGCGTAGGGCTGACGTCGTAGCGGTCAAAAAAGTCGTTGAGCTTTTCCTCGTAGCGCTCGACCTTGCTCATCAGCAGGAGTTCTGCCTCTTCGCGCGTAACGCCATCCGGGAAATCTTCCTCGCCGCACTCCGTACCGTAGCCGATGTACCACTTGCCGCCGGCGGAATACTTCTCCGCGCGGAAGCCCTCTTCCTCTTCGATCTGCTCAATGGCCATATCCCCCGCGCGCATCAGGCGGCCGCTCGCCATTGCTGCGGGCACGCACAGCTGCATGGCAAGGCACAGCGCCAAAAGCACGGCCAGAGGCTTTCTGTTTCGTGTGATCTGCTTCATCGTGTTTTCTCCTTTGCCGGAATCGGGCGAAACTGCCCACTGTCTGTCGAATCTGCTGCTATCATAGCATAGGTTTACATAAGAATCAACCAAAACGGTGCAAAAAATGCTGCCCAGGCAAGTGCCGGGCAGCATTTTTTACATCAGCGCGTCAAACAGCGCCTCCATATTGTCATCAGAATACTCGACCTCCGCGCTGTACAGCCTGCACAGCGCGATCTGATCTTCCACGGTAAAGTCGCCATGCAGCAAAAAGTGCAGCGCACCGAGCGCAAAAAGCAGCCTCACCGATGCCACGGCAAACGCAGCCTTGCTGCTCACATCCCCGTCGTCCAAGGCCTCCGGCACGTGGCGGTAGAGGAAGTAGACAAGAAGCTGCTCATATTCCGTCTCACGTGTTTTCATGTGCGCGGCAAACTCACCAAGCGGCAGTGCGTCCGCATGCGTGCGCAGCGACGCGAGCAGCTCCGTCCAACTCTCGTCCATTCGCTCGAGGGAAAGGTAGCAGTCCGCCCACTGCACAAACGAAATATCCGGCATGTGCGCGCCGCAGAGCGACAAGATCCGTTCCATCCGCCGCTTTAATGGCTCTCTCCGATCCTGCGCAGCATCAAAAAGCTTCTCTCGCAGCTCGAGCAGCACCGTCTCCTCTTCATCGAGCGTCCCTTCGCCGGTCACGACGAGCGCCGTTTTTTCCTTCTTCGTCAGGATCAGACGCGCAGCCTCTTCGCAGCAAAGCCCCACGCCGATCTCCGTGCGCTCTGAAAAAAAGCTGCGATAGCGCGGGTGGTCGGTGCAGATTTGGCAGAGCATCTCCTCCCCGCCGTAAAGGATCAGGTCACAGAGGTTTTTTTCGTTCAAAAACGGGCAACGCTCGCCATCGCCGAGGATAAAGTGCGGTGCATCGCCGTCCTCTGCAATATTCCTGCGCAGGCGCTCGCCCATCTCGCCGCCGACGGTGCGGTAAGCAGCGAGGGTGTCCTCGTCCACGTCGATCTCCCACCCGATGCAGCAGTTGTGGCGGCAGCGGTCGGCGATGCAGTGAAAGAGCGGATAATAATCAGGACAAACATTCTGCACGGCGGAGTCCTCCCGGTCGTGGTGTCGCGCGACGCATGGATCGCGTGCCGCTTTATTATAAGTCGGATAGGCACACATTGCAACGAATTTTCTCCTTGCCGCAGGCAGAAAGATATGTTATAGTGATTTTATTATGCGGGCATGATGGAATTGGCAGACATGCGAGATTTAGGTTCTCGTGCCGCAAGGCGTTGGGGTTCAAGTCCCCATGCCCGCACCATATCGAGTGGTCATAAGAAGCGTCACTTATGGCCACTCGATTTTTTATCTTGACACAGTTTCACACGAGGAGCAGGCAGGTATCTGCTTCTTTTTCTATTCGCTTATCCTCTGCCTGCAAAATAATTTCGCAGGTAAGGGCATGGACAAGGTTTACACTTGTAAAGAAACCCGATATACTTGTATCTAAGCCAAAATAGTTTTTGATAAAAAACTCTGTGAAAGCGCATTGGAGGACGATGCCATGCCAAAACCGAAGTGGAATCTGAACACCATTTACATCTCCGAGCGACTTCAGGAAAGTCTGCGGCCCATCTCCCGATGCGCCATGATCACCGTGGTCGCGCCCATGGGCTACGGAAAGACCACGGCGGTGAACTGGTATCTCGCTGAGCGCGCCAAGGCGGAGACATTGCGCATCATCCGCGTCAGCGTATATTCCGATAACCTTGCGATCTTCTGGAAAAGCGTACAGGAGGCGTTCGCCCGCGCAGGCTTCCCCTTCCTGCGGGACTATCCCTGCCCCACGGACGCCGCGGGCGGTGGACTGCTGGTGGACGATCTCTGCCACGCGCTGGCAGATGATACGCCCTGCTATCTCTTCATCGACGATTTCCACCTGCTCACAGACAAGCGCGCCTCGCTGTTTCTCTGTATGCTCGCAAACAGGCTTCCTTCAAATGTGCATCTGATCGTTGCAAGCCGCGACCGCTTTCTGCCCGCGGCGGAGGTGGTGCGGCTGGGGGCAAGAGTCTATCAGATCGGCACGGAGCAGCTGCGCCTCAACCACACGGAGCTTGCCGTCTATGCCCACCGCTGCGGCACGGAGCTTTCCGACGCGCAGGTGGAGAGCCTTCTCTATTCGAGCGAGGGCTGGTTTTCCGCCGTGTATCTGAGTCTGCGTACGCTCTCCGAGCGCGGCGTGCTGCCCAGCCGTCATTCGGACATCTACTCCACCTTTACCGCCGCCATGATCGACCCACTGCCGCAAAAACAGCGGGAGTTTCTGGCGGTCATGGGGCTTGCCGATGAATTTAGCGTCGAAATGGCGCAGCATATCACGGGTGATGCGGACACGGGGCAGATTCTCTCCCTGCTGACCGAGCAGAACGCCTTTGTTGCGCGTCTGCCGGACGGCGTGACCTATCGCTTCCACCACATGATGAAGGAGTGCGCCGAGCGCAGCTTTCTTGCGATGCCGGCGGAAACGCAGCAGCTCTATTGGGAGCGCTTCGGCCTGTGGTATGAGCAGCACCGGCAGTATCTCCATGCCATCGCCGCCTACCGGAAGAGTGAAAATTACGACGCGCTGCTGCGCGTCATCCGCAGCGATGCGGGCATTTTGCTCGCCGCGCTCAAGCCGGAGGACGTACTGGAAGCGCTGGACAAATGCCCCGCCGAAACGCTCAAGGCCCACCCCTTCGCCATTCTGGTGCTGATGCGCCGCATGTTCACATGGCGGCAGATTCCGAAAATGATGGAGCTGAAGACCCTGCTGCTGACGGCCATCGAGGAGCATCCGGAGCTGTCCGAAGAAGAGCGCGGCAACCTGCTGGGAGAGTGCGACCTCATTCTGAGCTTTCTCTGCTATAACGACATCAGTGCCATGAGCCGTCTGCACCGCAGCGCCAGCGCGCAGATGTCCCGCCCCGCCATCAGCATTCAGTCGAGCGGCGGCTGGACCTTCGGCTCGCCATCTGTCCTGATGATGTTCCACCGCGCACCGGGATCGCTCAAAAGCGAACTTTTTGAGATGGACGAGTGCATGCCCCACTACTACAAGGTCACCAACCATCACGGGCAGGGCGCGGAGACCATCATGCGCGCCGAGGCGTTGTTCTGTCAGGGGTGCTTCACCGATGCACATATTGAGTTGGAACGTGCCTACACGCAGGTGAAGGACAATGGGCAGATCAACATGGCGCTCTGCTGCGATTTTCTGTCGCGGCGGCTCTCGCTTTATACCGATGTAGAGCAGCGCTATACCTTTGCGGAGCGATACGCGGAGCTTCTGCGCTATCACGACGCCTCGTGGATCAACCTCTGGAGTGCTACCAGCGCCTACTACCATGCCCTGCGCGGCGAAACGGACAAAATCCCGGAGATTTTCTCGCAGCACCGCCTCTCCGATATCAACATGCTCGCACCGGGAAAACCCATGATGGAAATGATCGAAAATCAGGTCTATCTTGCTGAGGGCGCCTATGCCAAAGTGGCGGGTCGCAGCGCAGAACTGTTGGCGGTGTGCGAGGCAATGCACTACGCATTAGTAGCAATACATAGCCGCATCCAGACAGCGGCGGCCTATGCGCAATTGGGAAAAATTGAGGAAGCCCACGCATGGCTGAGAAAGGCACTTTCCGACGCCGAGCCGGACGGTCTTGTGATGCCGTTTGTAGAGAACTATGATATTCTGAAGCCTCTGTTGGAACGGGAGATAAAAAATGACCTGATCTCAAAAATCATTGAGCTTGGTGAGGCGGCAGGGGCGCGAAACGCGGCAAGCGTCCGCCCGGCTGCCCTCGATGTGCTGACACCGCGGGAGTTTGAGATCGTAGAGCTGATAGCGCAGCGGCTGAGCAACCGCGAGATCGCGGAAAAGCTCTATCTCTCCGAGGGCAGCGTCAAGCAGTATGTCAATCAGATCTATTCAAAACTTCATATTGAGGGCGATACCCGCACCAAGCGAAAGGCGCTTGCCGGGCTGTTCGGGCAAAAGACCTAACCTTTGGTTAATGGTTCTCCCACAAGATCCACCGTACAATGTCTGTACGGTGGATCTTTATTTTCACAGAAAGGAGGGCGCGCACTTGAATCGAAAGTATCTCACAGCCGTCACACCGCTGCCCGATCATGTGCTGCAAGTCGATTTTGTGTCCGGAAGCCGGCTCCTGCTGGATATGAAGCCCTATCTCGATAAGATCCGGTTTCGCCCGCTTGCAGATGCACGGGTGTGGAACAGCGCCGTGACCAACGGCATCTTTGTCCGCTTTGGTGATGTGGAGCTGAGCCACGATGAAATCTTGTCCATGGCGGAACAGGAGCATTGAAGCAGTTCATTTGAAAAAGGAGAAGCAAACGATGAAACATTTGAAAACCTATCTGTCTTTTACATTGACGCTGGCGTTCTGCCTGAGCCTAGCCGCCTGCGGCGAGAGCAACGAGGACTATGGTGATGACGGCAGCGACTACAATTTATACGGCGTTCCCGATTCCTTCGAGGGGCTGGTAAAAGACTCCGAGCAGATGTCGAACCTCTACCTCTACGGCGGTGCGTGGAAGGGTGAGGACGGCGGCACGCTGATCTCCGCCACCAACGACGATGGCGACGAGGTTCGCTTTGCGCTGTACGACTCGGACGAAGAGGTGACCGCCAGCGGCTTCATCCAGTTCGTGCCGGACTATGACTACGACTATTTCTACAATGAGCACGACGGCATGGCCTACCGCAGCTGGTTCGACGAGGTCGGCTCGCTGCATGTGGCCGAGCTTGGCACCTTTACGCAGATGACCGGCGACGCGCCGGGCGAGAACATCGGCGACATCGATTTTGAGACGATGGCGGGCACATGGTATCTGGACGCCGAGTGGGACGCACGCAGCATCCTTGTGTTTGACGAAATCGGCGGCTGGGAGCTGCTGGAGCGGCCCGGTGGCGACGGCGACCCCACCACGGTGGACTGCGGCAGCGTCGAGCTGGCCCCCGAGGACTCCGAGGAGATGTATCTCGCGGTTTCCGAGCTGTATGACGAGGTGGCCTATGAATTCACCCTTCTCGACCACGACACGCTGCGCTGGGGCGACTTTGAATTCTATCAGAAAATGGCGTAACGCGCGGAAAATAAGGAGGACGATCACATGAAAAAGAAATTACCATACGCTCTCGCGGGGCTAATGCTGCTCTGCCTGCTGTGCACGGCCTGCGGCGGAGATCCCTCCTTGCAGGACGACCCCAACGACGGACTGGGCGGCGGGGTCAGCGAGGATACCGTGAACGACTTCAGCGATTTTGAGGGCATCTGGCTGGGAGAAGCGAACAACGACTACGACTACATGGAGTTTGACGCTGACGGCAATTGGACTCTTTACCTCAGTGGCGAAGCGGTGGACGGAGGCTATCTCCGCTATGAGCCGGAGTGGGAGGCCATCTACGCTTACAGCGATCTCGACGACTCCGGCAGCCGCATCGCCATGGAGGACGGTCAGCTCTACTGCGCCGCCTACGGCTACTTTAATCCCGGCGAAGGAATGGAGTACCTCTGGTATGAGGACGGCGGCCGTCTCACAGAGGACGATGCACCCGATTTTTCGGAGGACGAGGTGTCTGACTGGAACGGCCGTCTGAACGGCGATGCAAATTCCTATTGGAGCTGGGATTCCGACCTCTGCCAGCGGAACGTTTCAGAATTCAAGGGCATCTGGTACTATGACGGCAACCTATCGGCTGAGACCTATATCGTCATCGACGGCAGAGGCAACTGGAGCTTTTACCAGCGCGCGCCCGGCGCTGAAAGCGCGGAAATGGACTGCGGCACCTTCTCCTATTCGACGGACGAGGCGAGCACCTATTACGCCGATTCCACGATGTACGATGGTGTGTCGTACAAGGTCTTTGAACTGGACGAGGACGTTCTCGTATGGGGCGACGAAGGCTCTTACTACCTGATGGAGTGATAGAAAGGACGGAAGAATGATGAAAATTCGATGGAAGCATATCGTTTCCTCTGCGCTGGCGCTGGCACTCTGCCTGAGCCTTGCCGCCTGCGGCAATTCCGATGATGTGGCGGGAGAGGACTGGCGTACCACCGGCGTGGTAGCCAGCAGCGGCACCATCACCCACGACGGCGAAAGCGTGGATGTTCTGGTCACGGTGAGCGAGAGCAGTGCGGCCTTCTACCGCGACCTTCCCGAGCAGGTGCTCTTTGACAGCGTGTCCTTTCCCATGAACATTCCCGACGCGGAGCAGGCCTTCAACGCCATTTTCCTTGAGGATCTCGACGGCGACGGTGAAAGCGACGTGCTGGTAAGCTTTATCCACGAAAACGGCGATGAAACTGAGCTGGTCTGGATCTGGGACCCGGTCGAGCGCTATGTGTTCCGGGAGGATCTCTCCACGGTTGCCATCAGCGGCGGTGCGGACGACGGCGCGCTCCTTCCGGCAGATGAAATCCAATCCGGCGAACCCTACTTCACGCAAAACGGTCTTGCGATCAACGCCGCCGTGGAGATGGGAACCTTCCTGCTGGAGGACGGCGTTTGCAGCTACTCCGGTCTGGGCAACGGCTATAACACCGGCGACTGCTATTGGGAGATCACAAAGAACGGTGACTACACCCACGACGGCATTCGCGAGCTGCACTTTGATGCCATCTGCTATATTCCGGACAGCTCCATTCCGTATTTCGCCGAGCAGTACATCACCAATACCGACAGCGAGCTGTACGACTTCTACACCGGCATGTGGCTCACCACCGCAACGGCCTACGGCAACAGCCAACGCGGTGACAACTATTATCTCCACACCGTCAGCTGGCGGGGAAACAGCTATCTCATTGAATTCGCCTACTCGACCGATTGGCAGTACAACGTGGGAGACTGGGCGCAGGTCCTGACCAAGAGCTACGCCGTCTATCTTCCCGAGGAGTACGACGGTCTGGTCTTTGCCGCCGAGGCGCAGCCAGGCAGCTACAAGGACAGTGCCAAGCGCATGCAGCTTGACAGCATTTCGCCCGAGGCCGCCCTCATGGACATTGATACCGTGGATCCTTACAGCAGCCTGTATTTCAGTCTCTGCTACTAAAAGGAGAAGCGGCAATGAAAAAGAAGCAAAACGATTTTGAAACGTCCGGCATCGAGCGCATGACGGACGCGGAGCTGTCAAAGAAGCTGGGACACTATCAGAGAACGGAGAGCATCGGCATATTGCTGGGCGTTTTGCTGGTGATCGCCGGGTGTATTTCGATGTTTATACAGCGTGACCCCATTTTGGTCTGCGCTTTGGCGTTCCCCGGCGTGGCACTGTTCCTGCTGGTGGCCAAGCCCGCCCAGAAGAAGAAAAAAACGCTGTTGCAGCAGCAGCTGGGCGGCTTTTTCCGCACGGAGCTGACAAAAGCCTTCGGCCCGGAGCCGAAGCCGGCCACGCTGCCCATCGACTGGGCGTACCTGGAGGCGGCAAAGCTGTCGGCGGTCTCCTTTACGGAGTGTACCGTGACGGACTTCCACGAGGGCGAGCACAAGGGACTGCGGTTCTCCGCGGCCAACGTGGAGCTGCGCCGCACGGTGGAGGAAAAGTCCGGCCCCGACAACGACAACTGGATGACCCGAACCGAGACACTGCTCCGCGGCATCGTGGTTCGCTGCAAGGCCATCTGTGACCCGGCGCTGGACATCGCCCTGAACGACATGTTCCAGGAGCGGAAGAAGGACGACATCACCGCCCCTGCCGCCTTCCGGAAGCACTTTGCCGCTCATACGGCGGATGGCCGGGAGGTGGACGATCAGGTCACACCGCAGCTTCGTGACCTGGTACAGAAGCTGGAGGCATCTTCCCGCAGTGCCAAGCTGTGCGGCCTTATCCTCCGTGACGGCGATCTGGCGCTGGCCCTGAACACCCGGTATGTGTTTGCAGGCGTTCCGGAGGAGCTGGATCTGCGGGACATCGACGGGATACGAAAATGGTTTACAGCCTCGCTGACCGGTATGGGTAATCTGCTGGATCTGATAACGGAAAGCCCCGCCTTGACCGGCGCAGCAGAATAAGGAGAAGCATATGGAAGAAAAGAACATAACCATGACAGATGAACAGCTGGCGCAGGAGCTGCGCAAAAGCAAGGGCGGCAAGCTCGGCGGCAAACTTCTCTCGCTGCTGGGCGGCGCGGTTGCCATCGCGGGTATCCTTCTGGGCGGCAACATCGTGCTCACCCTGCTGGGCGGCGTGGTGCTCGCGCTGGGGCAGGCGGTGCAGGGGAAATCCAAGGCGCACGCGGACGGGCGGGCCTTCAATGCCATTGCGCCAGAGATCATAGGCGCTTGCTTTGAAAACGTACAGATGAACCCCGCCTCTCCCCTTTTGAACGCAGACGATACCAACATTCCCCTGCCAAGCCACAGCTATTGCAGCGGCAGCGGGTATGTCCGGGGGACCTATCAAAGTCTGACCACGGAGCTTTGCACCGTCAGGCTGACGGAGGTGGACGAATTCCAGCGCGAGGAAAGCGCTCAGTGGGAGAAAAGCGAGCACGAGGTCTACGCCGGGCAGTGGGTGCTCTGCGAGCTTGACCGGGAGTTTCCAACATGGCTGACCATCTGGCCGAGGGATACACTGGGCAAGCTGCTTCGCGTCAAAACCATCAAAACAGGAAATGACGACTTTGACAAGCGCTTCAACCTGACAAGCGGCAATGAAGCGGCCGCCCTTCGTATTCTGACCCCCAAACGGATCGAACGCGTCCTGACGCTGGCGGACGCCTCCTTTGGAAAATTCGCCGTAAATCTCAATCCGGACGGGAAGCTCTATCTTGCCGTTCACAGCGGGCATGGCTTTTTTGATAGCGGCAAGGGGCGCGAAGATCCCGCGCGGCTGCGGGCGCGCTTCACCCGCGAGCTGAAGTGGTTTACGGATATGATCGACGCATTCCGCGGCGTGTAAGGGAGGGTGAGCAATATGCCTCTTTGGCTTGCTGTGGTGCTGCTGATTCTGACTGGCGCCGGCCTTGCTCTGTGCCGCAGATATCTGCGCGGCAACAAAACCGCATGCATTCTCTGTACGCTCTTCTGCGTGCTGTTGGCGCTGGCCTGCATCGTTTATATTGGGCTGACTCTTCTCTTTGTCGATGCAGTGCAGAATCAGCCGCCGGCATTGTGATCTTCCGCCGCTCGCACCACGCATCAAAGCAGCACCGTTTTCGTCTGTTAACAGCCGAAAACGGTGCTGCTTTTTGTATTCTTGCAATGCTCTTTTCTAACGTTTCCCCGTTTTGACTTGTTCGTACACAAAAAAAGGGAAAAACATCGTTGAACCCTCGGGACAAATCTGCCATAATAGATGCAATACGAACATATAAAAAGGCAGCTTTTACTATGAAACATATTTGCATCGGCATCCTTGCCCACGTCGACTCCGGAAAAACGACCCTCTCCGAGGGGCTTTTATATGCTTCCGGCGCGCTGCGGAAGCTCGGGCGCGTAGATCACGGCGATGCCTTCCTCGATACCGATGCGCTCGAGCGCGAGCGCGGCATCACGATCTTTGCAAAGCAGGCCATGCTCACCGTGGGCGAGCGCGAGTTCACGCTGCTCGATACGCCGGGACACGTTGACTTTTCCGCCGAGATGGAGCGCACGCTGTCGGTGCTTGACTACGCGGTGCTCGTCATCAGCGGCAGCGACGGCGTGCAGAGCCATACGCGCACCCTCTGGCGCCTGCTGGCGCGCTACGAGGTGCCGACGTTTCTCTTCATCAACAAGATGGATCTTGCAGGAACAGACAAAAGCGCCCTGATGGAACGGCTCACGCAAACGCTGAGCGCGGAATGCGTCGATTTTTCCGCGCCGCCGCAGGAGCGTGATGAAGCGCTTGCCCTGTGTGATGAAGCGGCGCTTGAATCGCTTTTGGAGCGCGGCTCGATCGACGATTCCCTGATCTCCAAAATGATCAAAAGCCGCAAGGTTTTCCCCTGTTTTTTCGGCTCGGCGCTCAAGATGGACGGTGTGGAGGATTTTCTCTCCGCGCTTGCGCGTTTCACGGTCGCGCCGGAATATCCCAGCGAATTTGGCGCGAAGGTCTTTAAGATCTCGCGCGACGCGCAGGGCGGGAGGCTCACGTGGCTCAAGGTCACAGGCGGAGCGCTGCGCGTGAAAGCACCGCTTTCGTATCGCGCGCAGAATCAGGACTATCAGGAAAAAGCCGATCAGCTGCGCCTCTATTCGGGCATCAAGTTCCGCACGCTCGAGAAAGCGGACGCTGGCAGTGTCGTCGCTGTCACGGGCCTCAGCCACAGCTATGTCGGACTCGGTCTCGGCACAGAGGCTGAGGCGTCCGCGCCGCTTTTGCAGCCGGTTTTGACCTATCAGCTTGTCCTGCCGGACGGCGCAGACGCGCACAGCGCGCTCACGAAGCTGCGAGAACTGGAGGAAGAGGATCCAATGCTGCGCATTGTCTGGGACGAACGCTACGGCCAGATCCACGTACAGCTCATGGGCAAGATCCAGCTTGAGATCCTGCGCCGCCGTATTCTCGACCGCTTCGGCCTCGCCGTGACCTTTGGCGAGGGCAGCATCGTTTACCGCGAGACCATCGCATCTCCGGTGCTCGGCATGGGACACTTCGAGCCTCTGCGCCACTATGCGGAGGTGCAGCTTCTTATCGAGCCGCTTCCGCGCGGGACGGGTATCCAGCTTGCGTCAAGCCTTGCAACAGATGCGCTCGATCTCAACTGGCAGAGGCTCATCTTTACGCATCTTTTGGAGCGAGAGCACGCTGGCGTGCTGACCGGCTCGGCGCTGACAGATGTGCGCTTCACGCTCGTCGCAGGCCGGGCGCACTTAAAGCACACCGAGGGCGGCGATTTTCGTCAGGCAACCTATCGCGCCGTGCGGCAGGGGCTCATGCAGGCGGAAAGCCTGCTTCTTGAACCTTACTATGACTTCCGCCTTGAAGTTCCCGCCGAGTGTGTCGGCCGCGCGATGACCGACCTCCAGAACATGGGCGGAACGGTCGATCCCCCGCAAAGCGTGGGGGAAAACACCGTACTCACGGGTTATGCGCCGGTGCGCACGCTGCGCGACTATTTCACCGACGTTGCAGCCTATACCCGCGGCCGCGGACAGCTTTCCTGCGCCGTGCGCGGGTACGAGACCTGCCAAAATCAGGACGAGATCGTCGCCTTACTCGGCTATGACGCCGAGCGCGATACGGACAATCCCGCCTCCTCCGTTTTCTGCGACCACGGCGGCAGCATCACCATTCCTTGGAATGAGGTCGCGCAGCATGTCCACTGCGACAGCGGCATTCACTTTGACAAAGAGGAAACCGAGGAGAAATCCGCTCCCCCGCCGCGCCGCGGCGTTGGCGCAGGCAGCGCGTATGCAGCGGACAAGGAGTTGCAGGAGATCTTCGAGCGCACCTACGGCAAGGTAGAGCGCCGCGCGTTCGAGCCTGCGAAAAAGCCCGCGCGCACCTCGCTTGCCGACCACTACGACGTGACGATCCACTCCGAGGACACGGAATATCTGCTCGTTGACGGCTACAACATTATTTTTGCCTGGGACGAGCTGCAGCGCCTTGCCGCGCAGGACATTGCCGCTGCGCGCGGTGCGCTCATCGACATTCTTGCAAACTATCAGGGCTTTCGCAAATGCCGCGTCATCGTGGTGTTCGATGCCTACAAGGTCAAGGGCAATCCCGGCAGCGTGCAGACGGTACACGGCATCAAAGTCGTTTACACCAAGGAAGCAGAGACCGCCGACACCTACATCGAACGTGCGACCTACGAGCTGCGCCGCGAGCGGCGCGTGCGCGTGGCAACATCGGACGGCCCCGAGCAGGTCATTATTCTCGGCCACGGGGCGCTGCGCGTCTCCGCCCGCGCGTTTCATGCCGAGGTCGAGGCCGCTGAGGGACAGATCAGCGCCGTACTGCAAAGCCTTGTAAACCGCCCGAGAAGCGAACGAACAGTGAGAAACAACGCAACGATCAAGCAATAAACTTTGACAAAAAGCGGTGGTTAAAGCCACCGCTTTTTTTACAATTTCCGTGCAATTTTCCTCTTGCAATTCGTTTTTAATTGTTGTATCCTAAGCACTGTCAATTTAAAGTGATAGTCAATGACTGTTTACTATCAAAAATATTTCCACGAAAGGAGAAAGCAACCATGCAGACCAATGAGATCCAGGAGCTGCTGCTCGACACGATCCCCGCATGGCACTACTGGTTCGCCCGCCCGTTCAAGCGCATGCTCAACGACGGCGTGAGCCTCGATATGTACTACTGCATTCAATCGATGCGCCGCAGCGGCCACACGATGACGATGACAGAGCTTGCAAACTTCGCCCGCATGCCCAAGCAGCAGATGAGCAAGCTCGTTGACCGGCTTGTAGACGGCGGCTTTGCCGAGCGGCTGAGCGACCCGGACGACCGCCGGGTTATCCGTCTGCGCGCCACGGCGAAGGCGGACGAATACATCGCCGCCTTCTTTGAAAAGGACGCGGCGGAGTACCGCGAATTCTTCGAGCAGCTCGATAAGGAGGAACTTGATCCGTTCTGTGAGGCGCTGCGCACCATTCACGATACGTTTGACGAGCAGCGCAAGCGCATGATCGCGCAGGGGAAAATGCCCGAATGTCCCCCGCCGCGCAAGAGAGGAGGCAAATGCCAATGAAAATGATCCGCCACTTCATGGGCTGTATCCGCGAATACAAAAAGCCTACCGTCCTGACGCTTCTGTGCATGGTCGGCGAGGTCGCGATTGAGGTGCTGATCCCGTTTTTCACAGCCAATCTCGTCAATGAGATCAAAAACGGCGCAGCGCTCGGCGGCGTTGTCCGCGTGGGTCTTGTGCTCATTCTGATGTCCCTTGTGTCGCTTGGCTGCGGTGCGCTCGGCGGCCTGTTCGGCTCGCGCGCGAGCGCCGGGTTTGCCAAAAACGTCCGCCACGACGTCTTCACCCGCGTGCAGGGCTTCGCCTTTGAAAATATCGACAAGTTTTCCTCCGCTTCGCTCGTCACGCGCATGACCACCGACGTGAGCAACGTGCAGATGGCGTTCATGATGTGCATCCGCATCGCCGTGCGCGCCCCGCTGATGTTCCTCTTTGCCGTCATCATGGCCTATATCATGGGCGGTGCGCTCGCAACGACCTTTCTTATCATCATTCCCGTGCTGGTGATCGGCCTTCTTCTCATCGCGCGCAAGGCCATGCCCGCCTTTCGCGCGGTGTTCCGCAAGTACGACCGTCTCAACGAATCCGTGGAGGAAAACGTCCGCGCGATGCGCGTGGTCAAAGGCTTTGCCCGTGAACAGTATGAAAAGGAGAAGTTCGCCGCTGCCTCGCACGACATTGCCAAGGACTTCACCTTCGCCGAGCGTGTGGTCGCGCTCAACGGTCCGCTGATGCAGTTCTGCGTCTACTTCAACATGGTCTTTGTGCTCTTTATCGGTTCGAATCTCATTATCACGGGCGGCGGCACGACCATCGACGTCGGTCAGCTCTCCGCCATGCTGACCTACGGCATGCAGATTCTGATGTCGCTGATGATGATCTCGATGATCTATGTGATGCTCACGATGTCCTACGAATCCTTCCTCCGCATCTGCGAGGTGCTTGAGGAAGAACCTGCCTTCGCCGCCCCTTCCTCCCCCGCCACAGACGTGAAGGACGGTTCAATCGACTTTGAAAACGTCAGCTTCAAGTATTCCGCACAGGCAAAGAAATTTGCCTTGCAGGGCATCAATCTGCACATCGCCTCGGGCATGACCGTCGGCATTCTCGGCGGCACGGGCTCGAGCAAATCAACGCTCGTACAGCTCATTCCCCGCCTTTATGACGCAACCGAAGGCAGCGTGAAGGTCGGCGGCGTGGATGTTCGCAATTACGACCTTGACGCGCTGCGCGGCGCGGTCAGCGTGGTGCTGCAAAAGAACGTTCTCTTCTCCGGCACGATCAAGGATAACCTTCGCTGGGGCAACGAGCACGCAAGCGACGAAGAAATGGTTGAGGCCTGCCGTCTTGCACAGGCAGATGAGTTCGTCCGCTCCTTCCCCGACGGGTACGACACCTACATCGAGCAGGGCGGTACGAACGTCTCCGGCGGCCAGAAGCAGCGCCTGTGCATTGCCCGCGCGCTGCTCAAAAAGCCGAAGATTCTGATCCTCGACGACTCGACCAGTGCGGTCGACACGCGCACCGACGCGCTGATCCGCGAGGGCTTCCGCACCTACATTCCCGAGACGACGAAGATCATCATTGCCCAGCGCGTCGCGTCCGTGCAGGACGCCGATCTCATTCTCGTGATGAATAACGGCCGCATCGCGGACATGGGCACGCACGAGCAGCTTCTTATCTCGAGCGCGATTTACCGCGAGGTCTACGAATCCCAGACAAACGGAGGTGACAGCAATGAGGCATAATTCCAGAGCGTCCGGCCGCCCCAACGACGGCGCCGCTAATCTTGCCATGCTGAAGCGCACGGTGAAAAAGCTTTTCTCCTACTATCCCGTGCTCGCCCCCGTCACATTCGCCTGCATTCTGTTCTCAGCGATCGTTTCATCGATTCCGTCCCTTTTCGTGCAGAACGTTATTCAGATCATTCAGAAGTGGTACGTTTCGCGCGACTGGGCATCTGCCAAGGCAGAGCTCGTCCCCATTCTGTCGCTGCTCATTTCGCTCTATGTGCTCTCGATCATTGCGATCCTCGTCTACAAGCAGCTCATGGCCTATATGACACAGGGCTTTCTTGATAAGCTCCGTCAGGAGATGTTCGGCGGCATGCAGGATCTTCCCATTCGCTACTTTGACACGCATCAGCACGGCGATATCATGAGCTTTTACACCAACGATATCGACACGCTGCGCCAGCTCGTGTCCGAAGCCATCCCCGCCTTCATCCAGTCTGGCGCGATCGTGCTGGCCGTGTTCGGCATTATGCTCTATTTCAGCATCTGGCTGACGCTCATTTCGGTGCTCGGCGTGATTCTGATGATCGTCGTCACCAAGCGCGTCGGCGGCGGCAGCGCCAAGTTCTTCCTGCGCCAGCAGCAGGCCGTCGCCAAGACCGAGGGCTATATTCAGGAAACGATGACCGGCCAGAAGGTCGTCAAGGTTTTCTGCCACGAGCAGCGCTCCATTGAGGAGTTCGACAAGATCAACGATGCCCTCTTTGAAGACAGCTACCGCGCCCACGCCTATGCCAGCGTGCTCGGCCCCATCATCGGCAACATCGGCAACTTCCTCTATGTGGCTCTGGCGCTCGTGGGCGGCGTGCTGCTGCTTATCGGCGTTCCGAACCTGAGCCTTTCCGGCAAGGCGCTGGATATCTCGATTCTCGTCCCGTTCCTCAACATGACCAAGCAGTTCACGGGAAATATCAACCAGCTCTCCCAGCAGATCAATTCCATCGTCATGGCGGGCGCAGGCGCGCAGCGCGTCTTCTCCCTCATCGATGAAAAGGCTGAGACAGACGACGGCTTCGTCACGCTCGTCGACGCGAACATCGCCCCCGACGGCACGATCACCGAGAGCGACCATCACACCGGCCACTGGGCGTGGAAGAACCCGAATGACAATGGTAAGGCCTCTTACCGCGAGCTGCGCGGCGACGTGCGCCTCATCGACGTGGACTTCGGCTACGAAGAGAACAAGCAGGTGCTCTACGATGTTTCCGTCTACGCAGAGCCAGGGCAGAAGGTCGCCTTCGTCGGCGCGACGGGCGCAGGCAAAACGACCATCACGAATCTCATCAACCGCTTTTACGACATTTCCGACGGTCAGATCCTCTATGACGGCATCGACGTCAGCAAGATCAAAAAGGCCGACCTGCGCCGCAGCTTGGGCATCGTTTTGCAGGATGTCAACCTCTTCACCGGCACGGTGATGGACAACATCCGTTATGGTAAACTTAACGCGACGGATGAAGAGTGCATCGCCGCGGCAAAGCTCGCCGGCGCGGATGACTTCATCTCGCGTCTTCCGCAGGGTTACGCAACCGAGCTTTCCAACAACGGCGCGAACCTCTCGCAGGGTCAGCGCCAGCTCATCTCCATCGCCCGCGCGGCGGTGGCAGACCCCCCGGTGATGATCCTCGACGAGGCAACGTCCTCCATCGACACGCGCACCGAGGCCATCGTCCAGCGCGGCATGGATAAGCTGATGGAAGGCCGCACGGTGTTCGTCATCGCCCACCGTCTCTCCACCGTCAAGAATTCCGACGTCATCATGGTGCTTGACCACGGGCGCATCATCGAGCGCGGCAGCCACGAAAAGCTGATCGCGGAAAAGGGCACATACTACCAGCTCTACACCGGCGCATTCGAATTGGAATAAATGTGAAAAGGGGCACGGCCGGTGGCCGCGCCCCTTTTTTGCGCAGTCGAATATTGTCCAAGTTCTCCCGCTATATTGTGTTGAACGCAATTTTTTAAGGGAGGAATTCTATGTCTCGTTCGTTTTTCCGCACCTACGGATTTCTCGGCGCGATGCTGCTCTCGATCGTGCTCGGGTGCGTGCTGGGCGCGCTGTGGCCGCAGGCGGCCTGTCTCGCGCCGCTCGGCACCATCTTCATCAACCTCATGTTCTGCATCGTCGTGCCGCTCGTTTTCTGCTCGCTTGCAGGCTCCATCGCCTGCATGAAAAGTCCCAGGCGCGCGGGAAAGATCATGGGCACAACGCTTCTCGTCTTTGTCGTCACAGGGCTGATCGCCTCGGTCATCATGGTCATTCTCATGCGTCTCTATCCCCCGGTGCTCAAGCCGTGGACGGACGCAGCGGCGGGCGCTGTTGACGAACAGGCGGGCATTGCGGAACTGCTCGTCAATTTCTTCACGGTCGAGGATTTTGCCGCGCTTTTGTCCCGCCGCGCGATGCTGCCGCTCATCGTCTTTTCCATTCTCACCGGCTTCGCCGTCAACCTGAGCGGCGGGGCGGAGTGCCTGACGGCAAAGGTCCTGCAGGATATGACGAACTGCCTTTTGAAGCTTGTCTCCCTCATCTCCTACTATGCCCCCGTCGCGTTTTTTGGTTTCTTCGCCTCCCTCGTTGCGACCTATGGCGCGCAGATCACCGCTTCCTACGGCCGCGCGCTGCTCATCTATTACCCGCTCTGCCTCGCCTACGCGCTCATCGCCTTCCCGCTCTACGCGCGCGTCGGCGGCGGAAGGGCGGGCGTTGCCGTCATGCGGCGTCACATTCTTCGACCTGCCGTCACGGCGCTCGGCACCTGCTCTTCCGTTGCAAGCATTCCGACCAACTTACAGGCCGCGGAGGACAGCGGCGTACCGCGCGACATTTCCGATCTTGTTCTCCCCCTCGGCGCAACGATGCACATGGACGGCTCGTGCTTCAGCTGCGTGCTGAAGATCGCGTTCCTTTTCGGCGTATTCGGTATTCCGTTTGAGGGCGCGGGATTGACCGCCAAGATCCTGCTTGTCGCCGTATTCAGCTCGGTTGCCATGAGCGGTATTCCCGGCGGCGGTTACATCGGCGAATACATCATCTGCTCGCTCTTCTTCCCCTCCCAAATGGCCATTGCCTACCCCATCGCCGTCACGATCGGCAACCTCGTCGACCCGCCTGCCACAATGATCAACGCCGCGGGCGACTATGTTGTCACATTTCTCGTCGCGCGCTTCACCGAGGGGAAGGACTGGCTCGAACGCGCCCGGCAGGAGAAAAAGTAACATAATTTTTTCGTGCGCTCCCCGCCGCATCGTGCTATAATGTTTCCTGTTATGAAAGAAACGCCCGCCGAGGCGGGCAGAAAGAGGTTTTTATCATGGAAGTTGGTCTTTCCATCGCGCAGATGCAGCGCGGTATGGACGTGGAAGGCTTTTATCTGCTCAAGGCCGCCTTTGCCAAGGTGACAGCCAGCGGCAAGCCGTTTTTGAGCGCAGTGCTCGCCGATACGAGCGGCACGATCGAAGCAAAGGTCTGGGACTACAGCGGCCCCATCGGCGAGCGCGACGTAGGCAAGGTGCTCAAGGTGCGTGGGAGCGTGTCAGACTACCGCGGCATGCCGCAGCTCACGGTCGACAAGCTGCGCCTCGCCGAGGACAATGACCGCGTCGACGTCTCAAAGCTCGTGAGCGTCGCGCCCATCGACCGCGAAGCAGGCTATGACGAGGTCAAGGCGCTCGTCGCCACGATCGAAGATCTCGACTACCGCGCCGTGTGCGAGCAGATGCTCCACCACCACGAAGCGGCGTTCCGCACCATTCCCGCCGCCAAGAGCGTACATCACGGCTTTTTGTCCGGTCTTCTGATGCACACGCTCAACATGCTGCGCCTTGCCGATTTTCTTGCCGCGCAGTATGCCGATACCGTGAACCGCAGCCTGCTGCTCACCGGCACGCTGCTGCACGACTTTGCCAAGGAGCAGGAGTTCACATTCTCCGAGCTTGGCCTTGTGACCGACTACTCGACGAAGGGGCAGCTCTTAGGGCACCTCGTCATGGGCGCGCAGGAGATCGCCGCGCTTTCCGCCGAGCTTGACCTGCCCGAAGAAAAGGCGATGCTGCTGGAGCATCTGATCCTCTCGCACCACGGGCAGCCGGAGTTCGGCGCGGCGGTGCTTCCTCAGTGCGCGGAGGCGGAGCTTCTCTCCCTCATCGATCAGATCGACAGCCGCATGGAGATCTACCGCGAGGTGCTCGCGCCTCTCAAGGCGGGCGAATTCAGCCAGCGCGTTTTTGCGCTCGACAATCGGCGCATCTACAAGCACGAATAAGAGAAAAGCTGAACGGGCAATGCCCGTTCAGCTTTTTCCTTTTCCAATTAAGAGGAATAGCTTATCTTCTTCCCTGTGTTTTTGCGCGCAGATACAGTACCGCCTCGACAACGCCCCCGCCGACGGCGAGCGCCTTATCGGAGATCGTCGTGCAGTATTCCGCCTTGCAGCGCGGGTCAACATCGCCGGACTTCATGCCCTTTTTGACGCGCACGCCGTCGTCCAGCACGCCGCGCAGCACACCGCTGATGGTGCACTTCATCGGTGTGCCGTCGACAAAACCGATGGTCTCGCCCTCCTCGACCGTGTCGCCGATGCGGTGGACGGCAGTAAAAATGCCGTCGCACGGCGCGCGCAGCACGCGCTCGCCCGCAAAGCCGCCGATGAGTCCGGGAACATTTGTATTCGGGATCGCGCTGCCGGAGTAGATGACACGCCCGAGCGTGTGACCGCGCATCGTTTCCACGACTGCATGGCAGTCCTCGCCCGCTGTAAAGCCCGGGCCGACGCCCACAACGATGGGCGCGTCAGTGATCTTCGTGCCAAGGTTGCGCTTGGCAAGGATTGCGTCCACAAGCGCATCGGGCGCAAGCTCCTCGCGACACCGGCACTCAGGGTCAGGCAAAACGGGCAGCACACCCTCGCGCAGCAGCTTCATCGCCTCCGCGGCGTTCTCCGCGCGCACGGCGCGCAGCCCCTCGACCGTCGTTTTCCCGTGGACGATGGCGTCAGAAAAGGCAACTGTGCGGCGAATGGCCGTCGGCCGCTCCAGATCGGTCATCACCACGTCGACGCCGCAGCGCCACAATCGCATGGCAGCACCGCTTGCGATGTCTCCTGCGCCGCGAATCAATGCAAGCATACATATACCCCCTGATGCAGGCTGCCCGCGATAACCGGGCAGGATAATTCCCTTGCCATGGTCTGCGCCGCCTCATAATCGGCGGCAGATTCGACCTTATTGATGTAAACGCGGTCGCCATAGTTCTCGGCGTTGACGACGCGCGCGGCGATCTCCGGCGTAACGGTCGTTTCTTCGTCCACGCCCGCAAGCTGCGCGTAACGCGCGCTGCGATGGCAGACCTCGGAAATGGGTCTGCCGATGCCGTCGATCCCGACGACCGTGACAACGCGCTGCGCGCACGGCGGAATGACCGGCTCATGCGCTTCATGTGCCTTGAGCGGCAGCCCCTTTGCCCCGTCCGCCTCCACAAGCACAAAGTCTGCAAACCGTGCGAGCGCTTCGATGGAAATCTTCGGCGCGCAGAGCTTGCCGTCTTCCGCCGCTTCGCCGACGCAGACGATGTTTTTCTCCGCAAGTGCGGCGGCAACGGCGCTCTCGTCCGCACCCTCAAGCACAGAATAGCGCGCTGGGCGGCGAATGTGCGTTGTTGTTGTCAGGATGACCCTGCCCTTTTTCGAAATCTCTTTTGCGAGCTGTTCCATCAGCGTCGTCTTTCCGCCGCTGCCGATGATGGCCGTTACGCCGCGCCCGACGTGCAAAAGCGATGAGATCTGCATACGCGCCTCCTCAATGCCGACGCCCGGCAAGGCGGGCGCGGTGCTCGATCATCTCGCCGGCGATGCTGATGGCGATCTCCTCCGGTGTTTCCGCCAGAATGGGAAGCCCGATGGGCGAATGAATGCGCGCAATGTTCGCTTCCGAAAAGCCGTCGCCGAGCAGACGCTCGCGCGTTTTGGCAACCTTCGTGCGGCTGCCGATGCAGCCGATATAGGTCGCATCGCTCCTGAGCACCTGCGCAAGGATCTCGTAGTCCGCCTGATGCCCCGGCGTCATCACAACGGCATAATCGTTTGCCGTGAGCGTTACCTTGTCCGAAAGATCAGAAAAATCCCCGAAAATGACATCACTCGCCGCAGGGTAGTTCTCTTTTTTTGCAAAATCCTCGCGGTTATCGTACATCACCACGCGGAAGCCCACCGTTGCCAGCACCGGCACGAGCGCACGCCCGACATGACCGCCGCCGAAGATGTACACGCTGCCCGCATGGCGCAGCGGCTCAACATACACGCCGTTTTTCCAAACGGCCTTGGTGGAAAAATCGCCCGCTCTGTCCTGTAGGATCTCTCCGCGCGTGACAACGTGAAACTCGCTTATGCTGTCGCCGTCGAGTGAGAGCAGCAGCCAGAGGTCAACGTCCCTGTCGAGCAGGTCACGCCAGCGGCGCAGCACCGCGATATTCTCTGTCTGTTCGGGCGAAAAAAGCTGAAAGTAAACCGTTACCGCGCCGCCGCAGATCATTCCCGTACCGGCCACTTCACTCGGGTGCAGGTTGTAGGATCTAAGCTCGTTGCTGCCGCCGTCGTTGAGCGCGCGGCGTGCGCGCTCAATGCTCAGCCGCTCCACCGCGCCGCCGCCAATCGTGCCGAGCACACGGCCGTCTTCCAAAACAGCCATCTTCGCCCCCGCGCCGCGCGGCGCAGAGCCAGACGAAGCCAGAATGCTGCACAGCACCACGCGCTCGCCGCGCGAAAGTGCCGCAAGCATCTCATCAAGAATCACTTTCATATAGTTTCATGCTCCTTTGCAGAGAATCACGCTGTTATTATGCACTGGATTATAGCAAAACGCCGCGGCAAACACAAGCCGCGGCGCATAAAAACGCTCTGATCGTTATTTTTCGGTTGGAATCGTCCGGTGATCGGTGGAGCCCCCGTTTACTTGCCGTGCTCGATGCGCTTCAGTTCGTCAAAATACTTGTCGTGCGCTTCCTGATAGGCGCGGTTGAAGAGCGGGTCCTTGCCCTGATGCAGCGCATGAATATAGTCGTGATGGTTGTTCATGATGCGCTCGTCCGTCATTGAAAGCGTAAACACGCCGATATTCGAGCATTGGTCGGCGATGCGCTCCACATTGACGAGAATATCAAGGAACGTAAGCCCTGCATACACCGTGCACTGTCCGTCGCGCACGCGGCGGATATGGTTGGTGCGCAGCGTGGCGACCAGGTCGTCCACGACCTCCTCGACCGGCTCGATGCGGCGCGCGGCATCATAATCCGTTGCAGCAAAGGCCTTGTATGTGTAGTCAAGGATCTCGCCGAGCACCTCGCGCAGCACCTTGAGTTCCTGGCGCGCCATAGGCGAGAGGCTTGCGTTGCGGTCGATGAATTCCTGCGCGTTTTCCGTCAGGTTCACGGCATGATCGCCAATGCGCTCAAACTCGCCGAAGCACTGGATATAATAGTTGAGCAGATCGTTGCCGTGGCCGTTTGGCATGTGCGGAGAGAGACGGATAAGGTAGTTGTCCACATGGTCGGCAAGCTTGTCGATGTGGTCTTCGTTTTCATTGATGACCTTGATCTCATGGGCGTTGTACTCGTTGAGTACGCCCATTGCGCTCATCACGCCCGTGCGCGCAAGGCGCGCCATGGTGGTGATGGCCTCGCCCGCGCCGGAAAGGGCGATGGCGGGAGAGGTAAAGAACTTTTCATCCAGCAGCGAAAGCTCGTGCTCGACGCTCTCGCCAAGGCGCACATCGTCCTTGATGAGCTTGCGCGAGAGCTTTTCAAACTGGTTGCACACCGGCAGCAGCAAGATGGCGGAGAACAGGCGGAACACCGTGTGGACATTGGCGATACCGCCGGAAGTCAGCACCTGATCCCACAGCGGATCCAGCGTGCCGAAGCCGCGCAGCACCATCAGCGCGGCAACGACGAGGATCGAGCCCGCGATATTAAAGAGGATATGAATGACACCCGTGCGCTTGGCATCGGCCTCGGAGCCGATGGAGCAGACGATGGCCGTCGTCACGCAGTCGCCGATGTTGACGCCGATGATGATGGCGTAAACCGAAGAAAATGTCAGCGCGCCGGTCGTAGAGATCGCCTGCAAAATACCGATGGTCGCAGACGAGCTTTGCAGCAGAAACGCAACGCCCGTGCCGAGCAAAAAGCCGAGTACCGGCTGGCCGGAGAGCTGATAGAACATGTTGGCAAACGTTTCGGATTCCGACAGCGGGCTGACCGCCGCAGTCATGCCAAGAAGACCGGTGAAGAGGATACCAAAGCCCATGGTGATCGAGCCGATGGTATCCGACTTGCGCCCCTTGACCACCATGATGAACAGAATACCAATGATCGCCGCAAGGGGGGCAAGCGTCGAGGGTTTAAAGAAATTGAGCAGCGACGTCTCCGACGCGTTCACGTCGAGCAGGCGAATGATCTGGCCTGTCACGGTCGTACCGACGTTTGCGCCCAAAATCACGCCGATCGACTGGTGCAGCGACATTACACCAGCGCCGACAAGACCCGATGTCAGCACGATCGTCGCCGTGGAGCTTTGGATCACTGCCGTGACCACAAGGCCGAGCAGGAAACCGACGAGCGGGTTGTTCGTCACCTTTTCCATTGCGCGCTTGAATGCGTCGGACGAGCCCTTTTTCAGTCCGTCGCCCATCAGGCGCATACCGTAGAGGAACAGCGCAAGACCGCCAAAGAGGGCGATCAAGTTGAAAATCGTCATAGCGTTTCAAACCTCTCGTCTTTTGTTTGTTCCGTTGTGCCGCCATGCGGCACGCTTTGGGCAGCAAAAAATGCCCAACTCTCACCAGATAGTATTTTATCAGGCAGATGAGAAATTGCAATCCTTTTCCTCATATTTGTCATAAAGGGCAAAAATGATTTCTCTCTTGCATTTTTTTGTACACGTGGTACAATATTCGCAGAAAAAAGAAGGAGGCCTTCAACCATGTTGAACGCAGGCAATCCCATCGGCGTAATGGACAGCGGCATCGGCGGACTGACCGTCGTGCGCGAATTGCAGCGCATTCTCCCCGGTGAGGATATTATTTATTTTGGCGACAGCGCCAACTGCCCTTATGGCAACAAAACATCAGATCAGATTTTTGATCTAAGCTGCAATATGCTCCGCTTTCTCGGTGACAACGGCGTCAAATGCACTGCCATCGCCTGCAACACCATCTCCACCCTCTCCGACCGTCTGCGTCCCTGCTTTGACTATCAGATCATCAGCATCGTGGAGGAAGCGGCAAAGTACGTTGTGCGTGAGCACCTTACAAGCGTCGGCCTGATCGCGACCGAGTTCACCGTCGCCTCCGGCAAGTATGCCGAGCTCATCCACAAAGATGCACCCGACTGCAAGGTCGTCGGCAAGGGCTCTCCCCTGCTCGCGGCGCTCGTCGACCGCGGCGACTTTAACCAGCACGACATCAACACCGAGATCCGCACGCAGGTCGACAACATTCTCGCGCGCGAAAAGGTCGAAAATCTCATTCTCGGCTGCACGCACTATCCCATCGTGGAGGAAAACTTCCGCGAGTGCTACCCTGATATGAAGCTCATCAATCCCGCGCTCGAGCAGGCAAACGCCGTCAAGGCGTATCTCGCCAAGCAGAACGCACTCAACCCGCAGAAGAAGGGCAAGTTCATCATCTGCACGAGCGGTGACCCGCAGGTGTATGTCAACGTCGGCAAGCGTCTGGGGCTCTTTGAGGCAAGCGAGCTGAAGGTCGTGCACATCTAAATAAAAGCAAGTGCAAAAAGCGGAAAGTCATGAGACTTTCCGCTTTTTGTTCTGCATTCGCCCGCCCCGGCATACGGTGGAGCGAGGTGGTCTGATTTGAAAGCATTCGAGGCTGCAATTTTGCGCGATTTCGGCGGCTTGGAGGATTTTGAACGCGTGCTGATCCATGCGCTGCGCCGCAGCTGCGGCCAGCGTGTCCTGCTCTCGCTGATGGCGGACGATACGCTCTGGCTCATCTGCACAAGAGCCGAGGCAGATCCTCTGGGCGCGGTGCTGCTCGACCTTGCTGCGCCGACTGCACTCTGCACCGAGGAAGCACTTGCTCTGCGTGTCCGCGTGATCGACTGGCGGCACTGTGCGCGCCGTTATGAAGAAGTCCTTGCAGCGCGGCACACAGCGTAAGGCAATGAAGAAAAAGGGCGCACATACGGTTTCCCCGTATGTGCGCCCCTGTACTCTTATTATTCTCCTTCCGGCAGCGCCGCCATGATCTGCCGCAGCGTCTCCTCAACGGTTCCGTTGTTGTTGATGCTATGATCGGCAAAGCGCTCATAGCACGCCCTGCGCTTATCGTACATCGCGGCAAGGTCGCCCGCGGAAAGGGGACGGCCCTCTCGCGGGAGCTTGTCAAGGTCACGCCTGAGCCAGAAGATGACGCCATTCTGGTGCAGGGAGGCGTAATTCTCCTCGCGCGTCACGCAGCCGCCGCCCGTGGCGATGACCATACCCGAGCGCCTGCCGAGATCGGCGATGACCTCGCTTTCCAACGCTCTGAACGCCGCCTCGCCGTTTCTTTCGATGAGGGACGCGCAGCTTGCGCCATTGCGCTCTTCAATCTCCGCGTCGCTGTCGAGCGCGACGCGGTCGAGCGCTTCGGCAAGGCGTGCGGCCACGGTGCTCTTGCCGCTGCCGGGCATGCCGATCAGCACGATGTTCTGCATCTCGCGTCCCAGCTTTTTCCAGATGCGCTCGGTCTCGCTGCCCAGAATGGCATGGCCTTCAAAAACCTCCGCCGTGCGCTTTGCCTGCGCAACGAGCATATAAAGCCCGCTCATATAGGGGATACCGAGCGTCTCCGCCTGCATCACGAGCGCCGTGCGCGCGGGATTGTAGACGATGTCGAGCACACCCGCAAGCCGTGGGAACTGCCGCAGATCAACGGGCGACACACCGCAGTTCGGATACATGCCGACGGGCGTGGTGTTCACAATGATCTCCGCGTCCGCGTGGCGGTCCAAATTGCCGTAGTTGTCTTCTCCGCTGCGGGAGATGACCGTCACGCTGCGCGCACGCAGCTCATTGAGCACGGCGCAGACCGTCGCGCTCGCGCCGCCGCTGCCGAGAACGAGCGCCTTTTTGCCCTCGACTGAAATGCCGCTCGCCTTCACCAAAGCGTCAAAACCGTAGGCGTCGGCGTTGTCGCCGTAGAGCGTGCCGTCCGCGCGGCGAACGAGCACATTCACGCTCTGAAGCTTCTGCGCGATGGGCGAAAGCGCGGCGCAGTAGGGAATGACCGCTTTTTTGTAGGGAATGGTCACATTCAGGCCGTCAAATTCCCCATCTTTTAAGAATTCGCCGAGCTTTTCCGGCGCGACCTCATAGAGTCGGTAGTCATAATCCGCAAGCTCTGCATGAATGGCGGGCGAATAGCTGTGCCCGAGCTTTTCGCCGAGCAGACCGTAGCGTTTCATTCAGATCACCTCGCTGTAAGAGCCGAGATACGAGAAGTCCTCGCAAAGCTCCGGCAGCTCGCCCATGAGCTGGGTGAACTGCGGGGCGTAGACTGAGGTCTCAAGGTCAAAATAGAACATGAACTCGAAGTTGCGCTCCGGGATGGGGCGGCTTTCGAGCTTATTGAGGTTGACGCCGAGCGCGTAGAAGCGCGAAAGTACCTGATAGAGAGAGCCGGGACGGTGTGGCAGCACCACCATGAGGCTCGTGCGGTCGGCGCCGGGGTAGATCTCAAGATCCTTTGCAATGCAGATGAAGCGCGTGAAGTTGTTGCCCTGATCCTGCACGGAGGCGGCAAGATTTTCAAGGCCGTAGAGATCCATGCACGCGCGCGACGAGAGCGCCGCCACATCGCTGCGGCCGGACTCGGCGACCATGCGCGCGGCCACGGCGGTATTCTCGCAGCGGATGACCTTCACGTTTGGAAGGCCCTGCAAAAAGTGCGCGCACTGGCTGATGGCCTGCTCGTGGGAGTAGATCTCGCGGATGTTCTCGATCTTCGCGCCGGGATTGGCGAGGAGATTGTGGTCGATCTTGATGCGCACCGAGCGCACGATGCGGAAGTTGTGACGCATCATGAGGTCATAGACCGCGTTCACGCTGCCCGCGGTGCTGTTTTCAAGCGGCAGCACGCCGTAGCGGCAAAGGCCCTTTTCGATGGCGGAAAACACCGCCTCGAAGGAAGAGAAAAAGAAGGTGTTCGGGCGCTTGAAGAGCTTTTCGCAGGCCTGCTCGGAGTATGCGCCCTCCACGCCCTGACAGGCAACGGCGGCTTCCTGCGGGAAAAGATGCGGCGTCTTTTCGATCGCCTCGGCGATCTTCGCGGGCAGGTCGCCCCTCGCGCCGAGCAGACAGCTCTGGCGGCTGCGGCTCAGTTCAAAAATGAGAGAATAGAGCGAGGAAACGTATTCTCGCAGATCCTCGGACGTTTTTTCCATGAGCGTGCGCATCTTTTCCTTTTCGTGTCGCGCGTCGAGCACGCGCAGGCCGTTTGCCTGCTTGTAGGCGGCGATCTTCTCCACCGTTTCCATGCGCTTGGCGAACAGCGCGATCAGCTCATCGTCGATTTGGTCGATCTCTTTGCGATAGTCGTTCAGATCCATAGTTTTTACCTCGTTTCCTTCCTGCGTGCGAGCAGCGCGTCATAGACGGCGACGGCAACAGCCGCCTCCACACACGGCACGGCGCGCGGCACGATGCAGGGATCGTGGCGGCCGGTGATGGCAAGTTCCTCGCGCGTTACACTCTGCAAATTAACGCTTTGCTGCGTGCGCGCGATGGACGGCGTCGGCTTGAAGGCCGCGCGCAGCACGATGGGCATTCCGTCCGTGATGCCGCCGAGAATGCCGCCGCAGCGGTTCGTCTCGGTGATGATCTTCCCGTTTTCGACCGAAAAAGCATCGTTGTTCTCGCTGCCGCGCAGCTTCGCCGCGCCAAAGCCCGCGCCGAATTCAATGCCCTTGACCGCCGGGATACCGAAAATCGCGGCGGCGATGCGATTTTCCATGCCGCCGAACATCGGGTCGCCAAGACCTGCCGGCGCGCCGAACACGGCGCATTCTATCACGCCGCCGACACTGTCGCCCTCCTCGCGCGCCTGCGCGATGGCGGCGCGCATTTTCTCGCCGCATGCGTCGTTCACAACGGGAAATTCCTTCTCCGCCGTGGATGAGGTCAGTTCTCCTTCGTCGCAAACGCCCGCGATGGAGGCGATGCGGCTCACGACCGCAATGCCCTCGCGCGCAAGGAGCTGCATACAGATGCCGCCCGCAATGCACAGCGGCGCGGTGAGTCTTCCGGAAAAGTGCCCGCCGCCCGCGCGGTCCTGATAGCCGCCGTATTTTACCTCGGCGGTGTAATCCGCGTGGCCGGGGCGCGGCGTAAGGGCAAGGTTTTCATAGTCCTGCGACCTTGTGTTCGTGTTGCGGATGATGGCCGTAAGCGGCGCGCCGCAGGTGCGGCCGTTCACAATGCCTGACAGGATCTCCGGCGCGTCGGCCTCCTTGCGCGGCGTCGACCAGGCGTTTTTGCCCGGCGCGCGGCGGCTTAAAAAGCGCTGAAGCTCGTCCAGATCGACCTTCTCTCCCGCAGGGATCCCCTCGATCGTCACGCCGATGGCGGGGGAATGGGACTGGCCGAAGATCGTCAGTTTCAAATTTTCGCCGTAGGTGCTGCTCATAAGCCCTCTCCTTTCAAGCTGCCGTAATCCTCCCAGAAGCGCGGGTAGGACTTGGCAACGCAAGCGTCATTGTCGACCGTGACCTCACCCGTCGCGGCGCAGGCAGCAACGGCGGCGGACATCGCAAGGCGATGGTCGTTCTGCGTTTCGACCGCTCCGCCGTGCAGCGCGGGCACGCCCGTGATGACAAGGCCGTCTTCTTTTCCCTCGACACGCCCGCCGAGCGCGCGCAGCAAGTTCGCTGTGCTCTGCAATCGGTCGGATTCCTTGAGCCGCAGGCGGGAGGCGTTTTCGACTCTCGTCTCCCCCGCCGCGACCGATGCAACCACGCTCAGCACGGGAATAAGATCCGGAATGGGCGATGCGTCGATCGTCACGCCGCGCAGCGTGCCGCGCCGGACCGTCACGGTATCGCCCTCTTCACCGACCTCCGCGCCGAACGCGCGCAGAACGTCCAGCACGCCGCGGTCGCCCTGCGAGGACTTAAGGTTCAATTTCTCGACGCGAACGCCGCCTTTCGCGAGCGCGCCCATACAGAGGAAGAACGCCGCGTTCGACCAGTCGCCCTCGACGGCCGTGCGCGCGGGCAGACGGAAGCGCTGCCCGCCGGGGATAGCGTAAGACGCGCCGTTTTTCGAAAATTCGACGCCGGAGAGCCGCAGCGCGTCCTCCGTCATCGCAATGTATGCCGCGGATTCAAGCGTGCCGGTCACCGTCAGGGTGCTCTCCCCCGTGAGGCGCGGCAGCGCCATCAGAAGCCCTGAAATGTACTGCGAGGACACATTGCCTGCGATCGTATAGTTTCCCCCGATCAGCTGTCCACTGCAATACAGCAGGTCGCCGTCCTCGCGGAGCGTCATGCCGTGCGCGGTCAGCACGCCGTCCAGCGGGGCGAGGGGCCGCTGAGGGAGGCGTCCTTCACGGTGGAAGGCCGCCTGCGCGCCAAGCGCACCGACGACAGGCAGCAGAAAGCGAAGCGTTGACCCGCTCTCGCCGCAGAGAAGCTCGCAGCACCCCTCAGGGACTTTTTGAATGGGTGAGATACGGAATCCTGTTTCCGTTCGCTCTACTTTCGCGCCGAGCGCGTTCAGGCACTTGGCTGTCGCCGCAATGTCGGCGGAAACGCCGTCGCAGACGATCTCGCACGTTTCTTCACCGAGCGCTGCACAGATGAGAAGCCTATGCGCCTGCGATTTGGAGGCCGGAATATGCACGCGCCCCGTGCGCGCGCCGCAGGGAATCGTTCGTTTCATCGGATCCCACCGTCCCGCATCCAGTCGCGCAGCATCTCAACAGGGATCGTCTCCACGCGCACCTGACCGATCTTCTCCGGCACGATGAGGTGCATCTTGCCGCCGGAGATCTTTTTATCGACCAGCTCCGCTTCATAGAGCTTGTCGAGCGCATAGCCCGTTTCCGTTGGGAGGCCGTAGCGGTGCAGAATCTTCAAAAGGCGCTGGAGCGTTTCCTCACCGCAGAGGCAGCGCTTGACCGCCGCGCGCGTGACCGTCGCCATGCCGATGGCGACCGCCTCGCCGTGCAGGAGGGAAAAATCGCTGCACTGCTCCACCGCATGGCCGAAGGTGTGGCCCAGATTCAGCGTGCGGCGGCGGCCGAGGTCGTACTCGTCCGCGCCGACGATGTCGCGCTTCATCTGCACGCAGACCTCGATGACGTGCTCGTACTGCTCACGCACGGGTGTTTCATCGAGTTCTTCGAAAAACGCCGCGTTGCCGAGCATCGCGTATTTGATGATCTCGGCACAGCCGCAGCGGTACTGCTCCTCGGGCAGCGTTTCGAGCGTGTCGGGATCGCAGAGCACAATACAGGGCTGATAAAAGCTGCCCGCCTGATTCTTGCCCGTAGGCAGGTCGACGGCCGTCTTGCCGCCGACGGACGAATCCACCGCCGCAAGCAGCGTCGTCGGGATCTGGGCAAAGCCCATGCCGCGCTGGTATGTTGCCGCGGCAAAGCCCGCAAGGTCACCCACCACGCCGCCGCCGAGCGCCACGACCACGTCGCTGCGGCTGAAACGGCGCTCACCGAGAAAGTGCAGGGCACTTGCGTAGGTCGAGAGGTTCTTGCTCTCCTCACCCGCGGGGAAGATGAAAGAATGCACGCGGTAGCCCGCCTTTTCAAGCGCCCTGACCGTCCGCTCGCCGTAGAGCGCGAAAACCGTCTCGTCCGACACGACCGCCGCCATGCCCGGCGCGCTGACCTTGGATAAATACTCGCCCGCGCGGTCGAGCAGTCCGCGCTCCACGAGCACGTCATACTCGCGCGAGGCCTTGATATGGATGCTTCGCATCAGCCGTCCACCTCTTCCTTTCTCTTTTTGCCCTCGTCCAGAAGGCGAATGAGTTCTTCTTCGTCGTTTTGCTCCATCGCGGCCTTGTACTGCGACAGATGCTCGATGTAGCAGTCGATCTCCTTCAACAGAAAGTCCCGGTTTTCAAGAAACAGCTCCGCCCACATGCGGGGCGCGAGCCACGCAACGCGCGTCATGTCCTTGTAGCTGCCGGCGGAAAAGCCCTTGTGCTTCTTTGCCGTGGGACTTTTGATATAAGCGTTCGAGGCCACGTGCGCAAGCTGCGAGGTGAAAGCGATCATCTCGTCGTGCTGCTCAGCGGTCGTAACGGAGTAGCTCCCGAAACCCGCAGGCGTGAGCAGATCTTTCACACGACCGAGCAGTTCAATATCATCGAAGCGCGGCGGCACAAGCACCATCGGCGCACCGTGGTAAAGGTCTGCCTTGGCATATTTAAAGCCGGAAAACTGTGTGCCAGCCATCGGGTGTCCGCCAAGGTAGGTGATGCCATACTGCGCGGCGATGGGAAAGCAGGCCGCGCAGACCGTGCGCTTCGTGCCGCAGCAGTCGATGACGATCGTGTGAGAGGCGATCTTCGGCGCGTTCTTTTGGAGCCATTCGACCGCCGCCGCAGGGCAGACCGCCAGCAGGATGAGATCGCATTCCGCCATCGTCTCGTCAGTAAGCTCTTCGTCCACAGCGCTGCTGATGACGGCGAATGACAGCACGTCGCGGTCGATGTCCTGCGCAAGCACCCGCTCGCCCGCTGCATGGTAGGCCTTGGCGAACGAGCCGCCGATGAGGCCGAGTCCAACGATCCCGACCGTCATTGCGCCACCGCCTCTCTCACGCGGCGCACCGTTTTGGCAAGTTCATCGTACTGCTCAGGGCGCAGTGACTGCGCGCCGTCGCACAGCGCGTGCATAGGATCGTTGTGCACCTCGATGATGAGACCGTCGCTGCCGCAGGCGGCCGCGGCCAGTGCCATGGGGCGCACAAGGCGCGCGATGCCGGTGGCGTGGCTCGGGTCGACGATGACGGGCAGGTGCGTCAGCTCCTTGAGCATCGGCACAGCCGCAAGGTCGAGCGTGTTTCTCGTGTAGTCATCGTAGGTGCGGATGCCGCGCTCGCAGAGGATAACCTGCTCGTTGCCGCCGGCCATGATATACTCTGCGCTCATCAAAAGCTCCTTAAGGGTGCTGGCAAGACCGCGCTTTAAGAGAACCGGCTTGTGAAGCTTACCGAGCTCGCGCAGCAGATCAAAGTTCTGCATGTTGCGCGCGCCGACCTGAATGAGGTCGACGTCTTCAAAAAGCGGCAGATAGTTCGTGCCCATGATCTCCGTGACGATGGGAAGCCCCGTCTCCTTTCGGGCGATCTTCAAAAGCTCGATGCCCTCAGCCTTGAGTCCCTGAAAATCATAGGGCGAGGTGCGGGGCTTGAACGCGCCGCCGCGCAGCATGTTTGCGCCCGAGGCCTTCACGGCCTTGGCGACCGCAACGATCTGCTCCTCGGATTCGACAGAGCAGGGACCTGCGATCATGCAGAAGTTGCCGCCGCCGACCTTCACGTCGCCCACCTGAACGATCATGTCGTCCGGGTGGAACTTGCGGTTGCAGCACTTGAACGGCTCCGTTACGCGCTTGACGGAGTCAACGATACTCAGGCTCTCGATGAGATCCATGTCAACGCGCGCCGTATCGCCGATCAATCCCAGCACGGTCTGATACGCGCCCTCGGAAACGTGAACGCCCAATCCCTGATTCTTGAGCCAGCCGATGAGCTGCTCGCGCTTGTCCGGTTCTGCCCCATGCTTGAGTACGACGATCATGATAATATCCTCCTTATAAATTGCGAAGCTGTCGCCATAACGAAAAAATGCGGCACAGGTCTAACCTGTGCCGCATCAAGCAATCTCTTTTCAGAGCCTTCTTTGCATCTTTGCATCACAAATTAGCCTTACTACGAATTCATAGTAAAGTAATAGTAGTATGCAAAAACGAAAACGCTCTTCATCGCTGTGATTCTCCGTTCGTGGAACTTCATTGCCATCAGTATAAGAGCCTCTGCACCGATTGTCAACCGCATAATTTTACATTTCCGCGCGCCGCCCGGAATTTTGTCGAAAAGCACGGTCTTTTTTCTCGATCGGTTTGCCGGAATAGAGCATTTTACACCAAGGGAAGCCTCCCCTTTCCACCCCTTTCCCGCTGAGAAACGCCGCGTCTTACAAGCTGTCATGCCAAACGTGCATACTTTCTCATCTTTTTCCCGTTCCCGCTTTTTTTCGAAATTTTGACTCTTGACATTCGCCGGATTATCCCGTATAATGCACCGAAAACACGACAAGGAGGAAGGAACATGCGCTGTATTTTGAAAAACGCAAAGGTTTTCTCTCAGGGCGTATTTCATTTGGCGGATGTGTTTCTTTCGGACGGGAAAATTGTTTCTATTGGCAATGGTGTTTTCCGTTCCGATGATACTGTTACTATTGATATTTCCAATATGGTTTTATTTCCCGGTTTCGTTGATGTTCATGTTCATCTTCGAGAGCCGGGATTTTCTTATAAAGAGACCATCCGCACCGGCACGCTGGCTGCCGCGCACGGCGGCTTCGCCCACGTTGCCGCTATGCCGAACCTGAACCCCGTCCCCGACTGTGTCGATGCGCTGAATCTTCAGCGCGCGCTCATCGAGAAGGACGCGCTCGTCCATGTTCACCCCTACGGGGCGATCACGGTCGGCGAAAAGGGCGAGCAGCTCGCAGACCTTGCGGGCATGGCGCCAAACGTCATCGCCTTTTCCGACGACGGACGCGGCGTGCAGTCCGAGAGCATGATGCGCCAGGCGATGGCCGAGTGCCGCCGCCTCGGCAAAATCCTTGCCGCGCACTGCGAGGACAATTCCCTGCTCCGCGGCGGCTACATCCACGACGGTGCGTATGCCCGCGCCCACGGGCACCGCGGCATCTGCTCTGAGAGCGAATGGGGGCAGATCGCGCGCGACGTGAAGCTTGCCGAGGAAACGGGCTGCGCCTACCACGTCTGCCATGTTTCGACCAAGGAAAGTGTCGAGGTCATCCGCGCGGCCAAGCGCCGCGGCGTGAATGTGACGTGCGAAACAGCGCCGCACTACCTCGCCTTCACGCAGGACGATCTACAGGAGGACGGACGCTTCAAGATGAATCCCCCTCTGCGCGATCAGGCTGATCAGGACGCGCTCATCGAGGGGCTTCTGGACGGCACGATCGACATGCTCGTTACCGACCATGCCCCCCACAGCCACGAGGAAAAGGCCAAGGGTCTTGAAAAGAGCGCCATGGGCGTTGTCGGGCTGGAAACGTCCTTTGCCGCAAGCTACACGCATCTTGTAAAAAAGGGCATCCTGCCGCTGGAAAAGCTTGTCGAGCTGATGCACACCTCCCCGATGCGCCGCTTTGGCTGCGGTACGGAGATCGCCGTCGGACAGGTCGCCGACCTGACCGTATTTGACCTCAATGAAACCTACACCGTCGATCCCGAAACGTTCCTGACTATGGGGTGCGCAACGCCCTTCGCCGGCACGCAGCTCACCGGTGCGTGCAAGCTGACGATGATCGGCGGCGAGATCGTCTGGAAGGAGGACACGCTTTGATCGAAGTAACATATACCATCGCGGAGAACGCCCCCATTGCCTCGGACGTCTACCGCTTGAAGCTCGAGGGCGACACCTCAGCTATCACCGCGCCGGGCCAGTTCCTCGACCTTCACCTGCCCGGTTTCTTCCTGCGCAGACCCATCTCCATCTGCGACTGGGACGAGCGCAGCGTGACCCTCTTATATAAAGTAGTCGGCGGCGGAACGGACTGGCTCTCCCGCTGCACGCCGGGGCAGACGCTGGACGCGCTCTCCGGTCTCGGCAACGGCTTTGACGTTGCCGCCTGCGGTGAAACGACGCTCCTTTCAGGCGGCGGTATCGGCGCCGCGCCACTCTTCGGCCTTTCAAAGCGCCTTCTTGCCGCGGGTAAAACGCCCGTCGCCGTTCTGGGCTTCAACACGGCAGAGGATGTTTTCTATGAAAATGAATTCAAAGCGCTCGGCGTGCAGACCGTCATTGCAACGGCGGACGGCAGCTGCGGCACGCGCGGCTTTGTGACCGACGCGCTACCCGAGCAGTTCGACACCGTCTGCGCCTGCGGGCCGACACCGATGCTCAAGGCGCTTTGCGCAAAAACGGACAAGCCCGGCCAGATCAGCCTGGAAGCGCGCATGGGCTGCGGCTTCGGCGCGTGCATGGGCTGCACGATCGACACGGTAAACGGCCCCAAGCGCGTCTGCCGCGAAGGCCCCGTATTCGGGAGGGAGGAGATCAAATGGTAAAAACGAACGTCATGCTCTGTTCTCTTCCGCTCGACAACCCCGTCATTCCCGCGAGCGGCACCTTTGGTTACGGATACGAGTTCGCGGAGCTGTACGACATCAACTGCCTCGGTACGTTCTCGTTCAAGGGCACGACGCGCGAGCCGCGTCTCGGCAATCCCCAGCCGCGCATCGCTGAAATGCAGAGCGGCATGCTCAACGCCGTGGGCCTCCAGAATCCCGGTGTAGACGCGGTCATCGCCGAGGAGCTTCCCAAGCTCGCGCGCGTTTTCCACAAGCCCGTCATGGCGAACGTCAGCGGTTTTTCGCTCGATGAATACGTCGAGGTCTGCCAGAAGCTCGACGCCTGCCCGCAGGTCGGCTGGCTCGAGGTAAACATCTCCTGCCCCAACGTCCACGGCGGCGGCATGAGCTTCGGCACTGACCCGAAGGCTGCCGCAGCGGTCACGCGCGCGGTCAAAGACGCGGTCAAAAAGCCCGTCATCGTCAAGCTCTCCCCCAATGTCACGAGCATTGCGGACATTGCCAAGGCCTGCGAGGACGCAGGCGCGGACGGCATCAGCCTCATCAACACCGTGATGGGCATGCGCCTTGATCTCAAGGCGAGAAAGCCGCTTCTTGCCAACAGCACGGGCGGCATGTCCGGCCCCGCGCTCTTCCCGCTTGCGGTTCGCATGGTCTGGCAGGTGTACGAAGCGGTGCGCATTCCCATCGTCGGTCTCGGCGGCGTGATGAGCGCCGAGGACGTCATCGAACTGATGCTCGCCGGCGCAACGGCGGTCGAGGTCGGCGCTGCCAACCTCGTCGATCCCTTCGCCTGCCGCCGCATCGTCGAGGATCTGCCTCGCGTCATGCAGAAATACAACATCAACGATTTGAATGACATCATAGGAGGTGCCCACCATGGGTAAGGACGTTATCATCGCGTTGGATTTTGACAGCAAGGAAAAGACCCTCGCGTTTCTCGACCGCTTCACGGGCGAAAAGCCCTTTGTGAAGATCGGCATGGAGCTCTTTTACGCCGAAGGCCCGTCCATCGTGCGCGAGATCAAGGCGCGCGGCCACAAGATCTTCCTCGATCTCAAGCTGCACGACATTCCCAACACCGTGAAAAAAGCGATGGCCGTGCTCTCCTCCCTCGATGTGGATATGGTCAACCTCCACGCCGCAGGTACGCGCGCCATGATGAGCGCCGCGCTTGAGGGGCTCACCCGCGCGGACGGTACGCACCCGCTCCTCATCGCCGTCACGCAGCTCACCTCCACCAGCCAGCAGAGCATGGAGGAAGAGATCGGCATTCACGCCCCGCTTGAGAATGTGGTCATCGACTACGCCAAAAACGCAAGACTCGCCGGGCTCGACGGTGTGGTCTGCTCCCCGCTCGAAGCCGGCCGCATCCATGAAGCCTGCGCGAAGGAATTTGTCACCGTCACCCCCGGCATCCGCTTTGCCGACGCAAAGGCAGACGACCAGATGCGCATCACCACGCCCGCAAAGGCGCGCGAGATCGGCTCGGACTACATTGTCGTCGGCCGACCCATCACGCAGGCGGAGGATCCCGTCGTAGCCTATCGCCGCTGCGTCAGCGAGTTTGTGGGTTAAGCAATGCGCCGCGATATTATCCTCTTTGATTTAGACGGGACGCTGACCGACTCCGGGCCCGGCATCATGAAAGCCGGACAGTATGCCCTGCGTGCATTTGGCATCGAACGCGACTGGCGCGAGCTGTCGTTTTTCGTCGGCCCGCCGCTCAGCGAGACCTTCGCGCACTTCGTGAGCGCAGAGAATGTCGACGCCGCGGTCGCAAAATTCCGCGAATACTATCAGCAGGACGGCTGGCTCGACAACGCTCCCTATCCCGGCATTCCCGCGCTGCTTGCGCATCTCAAGAGTGAGGGCAAGCGTCTTTTCGTTGCCACGTCGAAGCTCGACACCATGGCCGAGCGCATTCTGGAGCACTTCGGTCTTGCGCCCTACTTCGACGCCATCTGCGGCGCGCCCGAGGGCGACAAGGAAGCGGGCAAAAAGGTAAACGTCGTAAAGGCCGCGCTCAAGGCGGCGGGCTGCAACGATCTTTCCCGCGCCGTGATGGTCGGCGACCGCAAGCATGACGTCATCGGCGCGCACATGGCAGGGCTCGATGTGATCGGCGTGCTTTACGGCTACGGCAGCCGCGAAGAGCTCACCGCCGCCGGCGCCGACCAAATCGCCGAAACCCCGGAGGCATTGGAAACGCTAATTCTGTCAACAAACTGACATTTTGAAAGGAGAAGAGATAGCAATGGAGCATTTGGAACGCAGCATTGCGGAGGGATTGCTCTCCATCCGCGCGGTATTCTTCCGCCCGAACGAGCCTTTCACCTGGGCCAGCGGCATCAAGAGTCCCGTCTACTGCGACAACCGTCTGATCCTGACCGCACCTGAGGTGCGCACGCAGGTGGAAAGTGCGCTGTGCGAGATCATTCGCGCCGACTATCCCGATGTGGAGGTGCTGATGGGCACAAGCACGGCGGGCATTGCCCACGCGGCCATCGTCGGCCACATGATGGGTCTGCCCATGGGCTATGTGCGCTCGTCCGGTAAGGATCACGGCCGTCAGAATCAGATCGAGGGCCGCCTTGAGCCGGGCCAGAAGGTCGTCGTCATTGAGGATCTGATCTCTACCGGCGGCAGCGTCCTGGACGTTGTGAGCGTCCTGCGCGAAGCGGGCGCGGAGGTGCTCGGCGTTGCGAGCATCTTCACCTACGGCATGCAGAAAGGGCTTGACCGCCTTGCCGCCGCCAACGTGAAGAACCACAGCCTGACCAACTTTGACGTCATCGCCGACGTAGCGGCGAAACAAAACTATATCCACCCCGACGATGTTGCGCGTCTCATTCAGTTCCGCAACAACCCGTCGGACGAATCTTGGATCGGAGGAAAGAACTAACATGGAGCATTTGATCGACATTTTACAGCTGAGCACCCAGGAGATCGACGAAATGGTCGCCACGGCCAATGACATCATCGACCACCCCGAGGCCTACGCACACAAGTGCGACGGCAAGATCCTCGCAACGCTCTTCTTTGAGCCCTCTACCCGCACGCGCCTGAGCTTTGAGTCTGCGATGCTCGGTCTCGGCGGCAAGGTGCTGGGCTTCTCGTCCGCAAGCAGCTCTTCCGCCGCCAAGGGCGAGAGCGTTTCCGACACGGTGCGCACCGTGAGCTGCTATTCCGACATCATCGCCATGCGCCACCCGAAGGAAGGCGCGCCTCTGGTCGCTTCCATGCACTCTGAGGTTCCCGTCATCAACGCGGGCGACGGCGGCCACAACCACCCCACTCAAACGCTGACCGACCTGCTCACCATCAACCGTGAAAAGGGCCGCTTCAACGACCTGACCGTCGGCTTCTGCGGCGACCTCAAGTTCGGCCGCACGGTCCACTCCCTCATCAGCGCCCTGAGCCGCTACACCGGCATCAAGATCGTGCTCATCTCCCCCGAGGAGCTCAAGCTCCCCAGCTACGTGAAGGCCGAGGCGCTCAAGAAGAACAACATCCCCTACGAGCAGACGACCGATCTCGAGTCCGTCATGCCCCAGCTCGACATTCTCTACATGACCCGCGTGCAGCGCGAGCGCTTCTTCAACGAAGAGGATTACCTGCGCCTGAAGGACAGCTACATCCTCACGCCCGAAAAGCTCGTGAATGCGAAGAAGGATCTCTGCATCCTGCACCCGCTGCCGCGCGTAAACGAAATTTCCGTTGCCGTGGACGATGACCCGCGCGCCTGCTACTTCAAGCAGGTCAGAAACGGCCGCTTCATCCGCATGGCACTGATCCTCAAGCTGCTTGGTATCGAATAAGGGAGGGACTTATAAATGATCATCGACGCTATTTCCAACGGTATCGTTATCGACCACATCTCCGCCGGCAAGGCGATGAAGCTCTACAACATTCTCGGTCTTGACAAGCTCGACTGCTCGGTCGCGCTGCTCAAGAACGTTTCGAGCGGCAAGCTCGGCCGCAAGGACATCATCAAGATCGACCGGGTGCTCGACCTTGACTGGGACGTCATCGGCTATGTCGACCCCGGCATCACTGTCAACATCATCAAGGACGGCAAACTCGCCGAAAAGCGCCAGCTCAAGCTGCCCGAGCGCATCACAAACGTCATTCGCTGCAAGAATCCGCGCTGCATCACCTCCGTTGAGCAGGAGCTGCCGCAGATCTTCACGCTGACCGATGAGGAAACGCGCACCTACCGCTGCCTGTACTGCGAGACCAAGGCCGAAAAGTAAAAAGTCAAAAAAGAGGGAACCTTAAAAGGTTCCCCCTTTTTTTGTACCTGTTACGTCAAACACCTGCGCCCTCGGCCGCGTCGGTCTGGCGGCGCTCCTCGATGGCCTCTTGCAGGATCATGTCCTTGACCTTCATGAGGCGAATGGTGTTGGCGCGCTCGTTTTCGTCGAGCTTCATCGTGATATACTTGATGCTCTGCTGCATCTGCGGGATCTTGACATACTCGAGCGCGTTGACGCGCCGCCTTGTGCGTTCGATCTCGGCAGCGAGCAGCTGCGTCGCCTTTTCGATCTCAGCAAGGCGCAGAAGGTCGGGCAGAATATCGCCCAGCTCGCGCACCGCGTCGTCGAGCTCGCCGCTTGTCTGCGCAAAACCGTAGGGATAGATGTTCCCGCCGTCCTCGCTTGCAAGCTTAAACTCGTAGCGCGGCACCTCAACGCTCATCACATTCTCTGTGCTCGTTTCGAGCGAAACGCTCTGTTTGGGGCACAGCAGCGCCTGCTCGAGCATCTCCGGCGACATCAGCGCGCTCGCCACGGTGAACGAACCGTAGGCGCGTGCGAGCGACTGCTCCACCTTCTGCCGCAGCGCTAAGTCCTCGCGCACGACCTCCATGAATTGCTTCATCAACTCGTCGCGCTTGTCCTTGAGGAGCTTGTGCCCACGCTGGGCGGTACGCAGCCGCCCCTTGAGACGCGTAAGCTCCATGCGGGTGGGATTGACAGTGGTCGTAGGCACTTCTCTCCCCCCTTACTCGTCTTTTTTGAGATACTTGTCGATATATTCCGGTTTGATGCGCTTGAGCTCGCTGCGCGGTAGAAGGGAAAGCAGCTCCCAGCCGAGGTCGAGCGTCTGCTCGATGGAGCGGTTCTCGTCTGTGCCCTGCGCCACATAGCGCTTTTCAAACTCGTCGGCAAACTTGGCGTAAAGAAGGTCGGTCGGGCTCAGCGCCGCTTCGCCGAGGATCGACATGAGTTCCTTGTTCTCTTTACCGGTTGCGTAGGCGGCGAAGAGCTGGTTCATCGTGCCGGAGTGATCCTCGCGCGTCTTGCCCGCGCCGATGCCCTTGTCCTTGAGTCGGGAAAGGCTCGGCAGCACGTCCACCGGCGGGTTGATGCCGCGGCGGTACAGCTCGCGCGAGAGAATGATCTGGCCCTCGGTGATATAGCCCGTGAGGTCAGGAATTGGGTGGGTCTTGTCGTCCTCGGGCATCGTCAGAATGGGGATCATCGTGATGGAGCCTTCCTTGCCGACCTGACGGCCCGCGCGCTCATACATCGTCGCAAGATCGGTGTAGAGGTAGCCGGGATAGCCGCGGCGGCCGGGGACTTCCTTCTTCGCCGCACTGATCTCACGCAGGGCCTCGGCGTAGTTCGTGATATCCGTCAGAATGACGAGCACGTGCATGCCGCAGTCGAACGCGAGATATTCCGCAGCGGTCAGCGCCATGCGCGGCGTTGCGATACGCTCGACCGCGGGGTCGTTGGCAAGGTTGGTGAAGAGCACCGTGCGGTCGATGGCGCCGGTGCGCTTGAACTCGTTGACAAAGAATTCAGATTCTTCAAACGTGATGCCGATGGCCGCAAAAACAACGGCAAAGTTGCTCTCGCCGTCTAAAACCTTTGCCTGACGCGCGATCTGCGCGGCAAGCTGCGCGTGCGGCAGACCCGAGCCGGAGAAGATCGGCAGCTTCTGCCCGCGCACGAGCGTGTTGAGTCCGTCGATGCTCGAAATGCCGGTCTGGATAAACTCGTTGGGGTAGTTGCGCGCCGCGGGGTTCATTGCAAGGCCGTTGATGTCGCGGTGCTCGTCGGCGATGATCTCGGGGCCGCCGTCGATGGGCTGACCCATGCCGTTGAAGACGCGGCCCAGCATGTCGCGCGACACGGCGAGCTGGAGCGGATGGCCCAAAAAGCGGATGCGTGAATCGGCAAGGTTGATGCCGGCGGAGGATTCAAAAAGCTGCACGACCGCACGGTCGCCGTTTACTTCAAGCACCTTGCAGCGGCGCGTGCTGCCGTCGGAGAGGACGATCTCCGCCAACTCGTCATAGGTGATGCCCTGCACATGGTCAACGACCATCAGCGGGCCGGAGATCTCACGGATCGTCTTATATTCACGGATCATTCTTCCTGCTCTCCTTTCTCAGCGATCGCGGTGATCTGCTCTTCCATCTCGACGAGCAGGTTCGCATAGGCGTCTTTGTACTGGTCGGCCGGCACGCCCTTGGCGCGGCCGATCTTTTCGCGCGCGGGAATGGCGAAAAGCTCGCTTAAGTTCCCGCCGCGCTCGGCGGCATTCAGGCACTGCGCGTCGTACTGGCGAATGAGCGAGAGCATACGCGCCTGACGGTCGTATTCCGAATAAGCGTCGTTGTCGGCAAACGAATTCTGCTGCAAAAAGTCCTCGCGGATCATGCGCGCGACCTCAAGGGTGATCTGATCCTTGGGGCTGAGGGAATCCTTGCCGACGAGCTGCACGATCTCGTTGAGGTTCGACTCCTCCTGTAACATCGCCATGGCCCACTCGCGGTTTTCGAGGAACTCATGCCCCAGATGCTCGCTGTACCACGGGCGCAGGGAGTCTAAATAGAGAGAATACGAGTTGAGCCAGTTGATGGCCGGGAAGTGACGGCGGTAGGCAAGGGACGAATCCAGCGCCCAGAAGACCTTGACGATACGCATCGTCGCCTGCGAGACAGGCTCGGAAAGGTCGCCGCCCGGAGGCGAGACCGCACCGACGGCGGTCAGGCTTCCCTGCCGCTCGTCGCTGCCGAGGCACTCGACCACGCCCGCGCGCTCGTAGAACTGCGCCAAACGCGAGGAAAGGTAAGCGGGGTAACCCTCTTCGCCGGGCATCTCTTCCAGGCGGCCCGACATTTCGCGCAGCGCCTCCGCCCAGCGGGAGGTCGAGTCGGCGATAACTGCGACGGCATAGCCCATGTCGCGGAAATATTCGGCGATCGTGATACCGGTATAGATGCTCGCCTCACGCGCCGCGACCGGCATATCCGAGGTGTTGGCGATCAGCACCGTGCGCTTCATCAAACTCTCACCCGTGCGCGGGTCGATGAGCTCGGGGAACTCGCGCAGCACATCGGTCATCTCGTTGCCGCGCTCGCCGCAGCCGATGTAAACGACGAGATCCACGTCCGCCCACTTGGCAAGCGCGTGCTGCATGACGGTCTTGCCGCTGCCAAACGGCCCCGGAATGGCTGCCGTGCCGCCCTTGGCGACCGGGAAGAAGGTATCCACGATGCGCTGGCCGGACTGGAGCGGTGTAACGGGCGGGTATTTTTTCATGTAGGGACGTCCCACACGCACGGGCCACTTCTGGATCATCGTGAGTTCTTTTCTCTCGCCCTTGTCCGTTTCCACGACCGCGACCGTATCCTCTACGGTAAAGCTTCCCGAGCGGATCTCCTGCACCGTGCCGCTCATGTTCGGCGGCAGCATGATCTTGTGCAGGATCGACGACGTTTCCTGCACCGTACCGAGCACGTCGCCGCCGATGAGGTGGTCACCAACCTTGGCAACGGCGGTGAAGTCCCACTTCTTCTCGCGGTCGAGCGCGGGAACCTCCTCGCCACGCGGCAGAAAGTTGCCGCCGGTCTTCTGACGAATGACCTCCAGCGGGCGCTGAATGCCATCGTAAATATTCTCGATCAAACCGGGGCCGAGCTCGACAGACAGCGGCGCGCCGGTCGTTACGACCTCCGCCCCCGGGCCGAGGCCGGAGGTCTCTTCATACACCTGAATGGCGGCGGAGTCGCCGCTCATCGTCAAAATCTCGCCGATGAGGTGCTGCTCGCCCACGCGAACCACATCCGCCATGTTCGCTTCCGAAAGTCCCGATGCCACGACCAGAGGCCCGGAGACCTTAACGATCTTTCCCATAAGGCTGTTGCTCCTTTTTTACAAAATATCCGCGCCGACGGCCTTTTCCGCTGCCGCGTGTACGCCCGCCGTGCCGATGCCGAGGCTTCCCTCCCGGCCGGGAATGAGGATCACGGCGGGGGTCAGTTCCCCGCGCCGCCGCTCGATCTCCGCAGGGATCTGCGCGGCAAGATGCTCGGTGATATAGATGATGGCGTAGTTTTCCTTCGCCATGCGGTGGATGGCGTCCTTTGCCTGCTCGCCGCTCTCGGCGATGCAGGTATCGAGCCCGAGGGCGCGGAAGCCCAATACGCTGTCGCGCCCGCCGATCACTCCGATCTTATTCATGCTGCCTCCCCCCTCAGAGATAACTCATGCGCAGCCTCGCGCGGATGTCCTCTGCGTTCAGCCCCGCGATCTTACCGGATAAAATGGTGCGCACGGCGGTAAATTCCGCTTCCTTCGCGCCAAGATACCCCACCACGACCTCCGGGCCAAAGGGCGTTCTGCGCGCGCGCTGCAAAAATGTCATCAGCGCATCGTCGCAAGCGCGCTCGAATTCCGTCAGGCTTCCGCCGCCGTCCAGCAGTTTTGCGGCAAGCTCTCCCGCAGTACTAAGCGGCGTTCCGTGCGTCAGTGCGGTGAGATGATCGCCGTGCGCGTCTTTGAGCTGTGTGGGAAACATGCGTCCGCCGGGCAGCATCGCTGCTGCAAGTATTTCGTCCTCGCAGCCCATGCGCTGTGTGCGCACAAGTGTGCGCAGATTGATCGCATCGATCTGCAAGGCGACATAGTCCTTCAAAAACGTGCTGCCTGTCTCGTTTGCAAGCGCGCTCATCTCTTCATAGCAGGCGCGGTCGAGCAGCAGCTCCGCCATGCGAAGATCTCCGCTGTGTCCCGCTTCCTTTTCCGCCTGCTCCATCGCGCGGCTCATCGCCGCGGAGAGTGCGCCGCTTTCATATCGCAGCACCTTTTGCGCATCGAAGCGGCCGCAGTCCATCGCAAGACGCGAGACCTCTTCTCCGCTGCGCTTTGCCTTGAGTGCAAGCTTTGCGTTGTGATAATCGTATTTTACCTGAAATATCTCTACGATGCGCTGATCCGGCGCCAGCACGCTCACTTCTCGGTAAAGCGCTGTGCGCGCCTGCGAGAGCGCGCGCTCTACGTGTTCGAGCGTGCAGCTTTCCAGCGGCGCATAGCCGCATTCCAAAAGAGTTTTGCAGCTCTCCTCCGGTGTGTCGGCGTCGATCATGCGTCCGGCCATTGCCTGCGTCAGCAAACGTGCCTCGCGCGCATGCAGCGCCGCGGAGACCGCTGCGTAATCCGCATCTCGATACTGCTGCATCTTCTTCCCTCCTTATTCCGCAAAGAGGAGCTTTGCCGCGCCGCGCTCCGTGCGCTCGCGCGAAAGCGCGAGCAGCGTTTCAAACGAGCAGTTCACATCGCACTCCGGGCTCACAAGCACGAGTCCCGCGCGGATATCCGCCGCGGAAGCGGCAAGCGTATAATGTGCGTTCAGCTCCCGGTTCGCGCGCTCGACGAGCGCTTGGCCGATCGCGTCGCGGTCTTTTGCACTCAGCGCGATCGCTTCATCGCCCTTGCCGCCCGCCGCGCGCAGCAGCTTGATCAAAAGCGCAAGGTAGTCCTCGCGCGGCATGGAGCAGAGAATATCGAGCGCACGGACGTAGGTCTCGCCGAGCACTTCCTGCCTGGCCGCCAGCGCCATCTTGCGCGTTTCCATCTCCGCCGCCGAACACAGGCGCTCATAGCGCTCCTGCGCGGCAAGGCGCGCACGCTCCGCCGCCGCTTCGCGTTCCTTTTCCGCCCGTGCGGCGCTCTCTTCACGAAGGCGCTGCAATTCCCGCTCGGTCTGCTCGTTCAGTTCTTCGATCGAACGCGCGGCATCGTCTTTCATGCGCGCGGTGATCTTTTCCATTCCGTTCATTGCGTTTCCGCCTTTCTGTCAGCGTAATTCAGCCAATGTTGAGCAGCATCATGATCGATGCCAGAAGAGAAAGAATGGCGTAGAACTCGACCACGATGCACAGCACCATGCCCTTCGACCAATGCTCGGGCTGGCGCGCGAGAATGTTGATCGAACCCGCGGCCACACGACCCTGCGCAACCGCCGAGATGCCGCCGCCGATGGCGATGGGCATACAGGCCGCGAAGTAGCGAAGGCCTTCCTGAAGGGACATATCCACATAGGTGCCGTTGAGCACGCCCATGCGCATCAGGCACAGAAACCCGATGACGAGGCCGTACAGGCCCTGCGTGCCCGGAATGACCTGCAGGATCATCACCTTACCGAATTTGCTCGGATCCTCGCACAGGAGTCCCGTGCCGGCCTCGCCGGCAAGACCCGTGCCGCGCGCGCTGCCCGCGCCGGCAAGACACACCGCAAGACCCGCGCCCAGCATACCGATGGCGCCGCCTGTTGTCAGTTGAAAAATACCCATGATTATCCTCCTTACGGTTTTCCGTTATTTCTGTAATTTACTGCAAATCGACATATTCCGTGTCCAATGTCATCGGGCGGAAGGGCTTTCCGCCGTCAACATAGAATTTGTTGAAGAATTCAAGACACTGCAATCTCAGATCGTGCACATAGCAGCCGAGGAGATTGAGGCCGAAGTTCATCGCGTTGCCGAGCATCGAGATGATGAGAAATGCAACCACATTGCCCGGCATTGCCGCAAGCATATTAAAGACCTGCGCGATCACGCTGCCGGCAAGCATCAGCGCCATCAGTCGCGTGTAGGACAAAATATCGCCAAAATAGCCCGTCACATGGTTGTAGATCGAGCCGAAGACGCCCGTGAGTTTTCCCCAGCCCTTACCCTGCACGATGGGGCCGAGCAGCACCAGCGCACAGCCGAGGTACAGCACCGCCGTTCCTTTTTTGAGCACTGCCAGCGCAATACCGAGGAATACGATCCACCAGGTGATCTCTTCAAAAAAGGCGTCGAGGAATTTTTTCCGCTTGCACTTTTCGATCAGGCTGATGGCCATGCCCGTGATGATCTGCACAAGGCCCAGCGCCATCGAACCGATCAGGATCATCGTCAGATCGTCGAGCGGATCAAAGAGCTTGGGCAGTGCAAAGACCGTTCCGGGGCTGACGATGGCGACAAGCTGCGTGAGAAAGTCACCGAAAAAGCCGCCCGTCATTGCACCCACGATGAAGGTGCTGAGACCGCAGAGCCCCAGCAGGCTGAACAGCTCTCCGCTCGTCCCCTTGGGCCGGTACTTTTTGCCGATGATGACCGAGGCGATCATCATCAAGAGACCGTACCCCATGTCCGCCATCATGATGCCGTAGAACAGAATGAAAAACGGCGCCATCAGCGGGTTTGGGTCGAGCGTGCCGTAGGCCGGGAGCGAATACATCTCCGTCACCATGTTGAGCGGGCGCGTCAGCTTGTTGTTTCTGAGCTGCACGGGAACCTGCGGATATTCGTCCTCCGCCGGCTCGCGCGTTTCGACCGCACAGGTAAACGGTTCAAGCGCTTTTTCAAGCGCTGTGCAGCGGTCGGCAGGCAGCCAGCCTTCGAGCAGGAATACCTTGTCTGTTTCGATGAGTCTGCTTTTCGCCTCCTCGCGCCGCAGTAAGATGGCCGCGCGGTCACTCGCTTCCAAAAGTGTTTCCCGATTGCCGCCAAAGCGCTCCACGCGTCGCTCGATCTCCCTGCGCTCGCTCTCGAGTGCGGCAAGCGCCGCTTCGAGCTTCTTGTCGTTTTCCTCTGCCGTTCCGCAAAGTCCGCGGAAGCTCACGGTGGAAAAACCCAACTCGCGCAGCGCGCTCAGCGCCTGTTCCTTCACGCTCTTGTGGCATGCGATGAGGAGGTAGCGCAGCGTCTTATCGCTTGAGGCCTGCTGCCATGTGAGAAGACCGCTGAGCGAATCGGACAGCGCGCGCAGCGCGTCGTCCGTCACAGTTGCACCTACAGTGCCGAAAAGCAGGGAAAGCACACCGTCCGTGCTGTCAAGCGGCGCATCGACCGCAAGCCACGGCGTAAGGGACGCGCGCAGCGCTTCGTTCTTTGTCCGCTCGCTCTCGATCTCGCCGAGGCGGCGCATATCCGCGTTGATCGCCTCTGCCGCGGCGCGCGCCTGCCGCTCGTTTTCCTCATCGAAAAACGACGCGCGGGAAACGCCCTGCCGCTTGCGGAACATTCCCTTTTTTTCCGGCGCAAAGCGGTCGAGCGCGGCAAGCGCCGCGCGGTACGCGCGAGATTCCTCCTGCGCATTGAGCAGCGCCCGATCATCAGGCTTTGCAAGTCCTGTTTTCAGCGCTTCTTCGCTTCCGTCGATATGGGATAACTCCACACATTCCAGATCCTGCATGGTCTTGAGCAGCGCCTCGCGCTCGCTCTCCATGCCCAGAAGGCGGAGATGTTTCATTGCTACGATTGCCATTTGTCATTCACAACCTCTTCTGCGATCCACTGCGCCGTGCGCTCAAGGCGACCGCGCGCTGCTTGCAGCATCTTGTCACATTCCTCACGGGAGCAGGCGAGGATCTTTTTCGTTTCTTCCCCTGCTCGCTGCTCCGCCGCTGCCATCATCTGCCGCGCCTCCACATCGGCGTTGCGGCGGCTGTCCTCGATCGTGCGGGCGGCGGCGCGCTGCTCCACGGCGATGCGGCGCTTGGTGTCTGCCTGCGCGGCGGCATACTGCTCTGCAAGCTGCTTTTCCAGTTCCTGCACCTGCTGCAACTCTTCCATTGCCATGTTGTCGTTCACCTCTTTTGACACCGTGGCAGGAGCATTCTCCCGCCCAGTTTTTCATATTATAGACGTTTTCGATAAACAAATCAATATTTGTTCTTCAAATATATTATGCAATTAAACGATAACGCCCTTTCAGTTTTCGTTATGACTTCTTTATAGCACACTTCCCCGGCCGATTCCATGGACACTCACTACCTTTTGTACAGGAACACATGCCCTTTTACAAATTGTTCACGTTATGGTATTTTACCCGCTTTTGCACAATTTACAGGGAATACACAAAGCAGGAGAGATGAGTTTTTTCTCATCTCTCCTGCCCTTCAGCTTGGCAACTTATGCTTTTTCCACGTCCTCACGCACGAACATCATCAGAAAACTGATCGTCAGCAAAATGCACGAGACCCAGATGCCCTTTTCCGCGTAGCGCGCCGTCAGTACGCTGCCGCATCCTGCGCCGAGCGCAAACACACCGATCACTGCAAAATAAGTCATCGACTTTTGCAGGATCTTCTTGTCGTGCGTGTGGAAATAGGCGCACAGCGCGTCCGTGCCGCTGCGCATGTTGCCGATGCACATCGTGCTCGCGTAAGCGTGACCGCGCACCTTACGGAAGGTCTGCACCTGCATGGCGCAGACGAATGAAACAAGCGCATTGGCAAAGGTGTTGACCTCCTGCGGCAAAAATCCGACAACAAACAGCAAAACGATCTCTGCCAGAATGATGATCTGCCTCCAGTGTACCTTTTCCATGCGCTTATAGCGGCGATGGACACACTCTGCCACAAAAATGCCCGCCATAAACGAGAGTACCGGCACCAAATAGCGCGATACGCCGGACCAGTCTCCCGCAAAAAGATGCGTGCTCATCAGCACGATATTGCCCGTCTGCGCGTTGGCAAACACTTTGTCCCGGCAGCAGTAGGTATAGGCGTCCTGCAATCCGCCGGACATGATGATAAACGCGGCCATCAGAAAAGAATCCGACATCTGCCCGCGCGGCTTTTTGGAAAAAGAACGCATCTCGTACACTCTTCTCTCTTCGTTTTTTTCATATTGTATACGCTATCGACGAAAGTTGCAATAGTTAAAGAGAGCTCTGCCGCCCGACAGCAAACACTGGGTGGCAGCAATCGGTTTGCATTTGTGCGCCGCCCCGCGTCATCATGCGTCTTTCGTCAATAGTAGCCAAAGAACGCCGCCTTATCTTGTTGCACTTTTTAGGAGTTTCTGCTTGCATTACAGCGCCCTATGTGCAATAATTAGGTTGTACATAAAGAGTCCACCACAAGATATAGTGTTATGCCCCATAGAGGGACGATCAAAGAAGAGGAGAGAGGAACCATGAGAGTTATCAAGCGCAACGGCGCGGAAGTGGAATTCGACATCATCAAGATCATCGCGGCGGTCACCAAGGCCAACGATGTGGTAGATGAAGATGCCCGCATGACGCCCGTTCAGATCCAGCGCATTGCCGAGAGTGTGGAGCTTGCCTGCCAGAGTCTCGGGCGCGCCCCCACGGTTGAAGAGATCCAGGACTTTGTCGAGCATCAGATCATGGCGCACGGCGCGTTTGAAGTTGCCAAGCGCTACATCACCTATCGCTATACCCGCTCGCTCGTGCGCAAGAGCAACACGACGGACGATAAGATTCTCTCCCTCATCGAGTGCAACAACGAAGAGGCCAAGCAGGAGAATTCCAACAAGAACCCTGTTGTCAACTCCACGCAGCGCGACTACATGGCCGGCGAGGTGAGCCGCGACCTGACAAACCGCCTGCTGCTGCCCGAGGATATTGTCAAGGCGCACGAAGAGGGCATCATTCATTTCCACGACACGGATTATTACGCCCAGCACATGCACAACTGCGATCTTGTGAACTTAGAGGACATGCTGCAAAACGGCACCGTTATCACCGGCACGCTCATTGAGCGCCCGCACTCGTTCGCCACTGCCTGCAACATTGCGACGCAGATCGTCGCGCAGGTCGCGTCGAACCAGTACGGCGGCCAGTCCATCTCGCTGACACACCTTGCCCCCTTTGTCGACGTTTCTCGCCAGAAGATCCGCAAGCAGGTGCTCGCCGAGATTGAGACCCTCGGCATTGCGCCGAGCGAGGACAAGGTCACCGAGATCGTCGAAAAGCGTCTGCGCGAAGAGATCCGCCGCGGCGTGCAGACCATTCAGTATCAGGTGGTCACGTTGCTCACCACCAACGGTCAGGCGCCGTTCATCACCGTTTTCATGTACCTCAACGAGGCAAGAAGCGAGCAGGAAAAGCGCGACCTTGCCGTCATCATCGAAGAAATGCTCGAGCAGCGTTATCAGGGCGTGAAGAACGAGCAGGGCGTGTGGGTCACGCCTGCCTTCCCCAAGCTCATCTACGTGCTGGAAGAGGACAACATTCACAACGATTCGCCCTACTATTACCTCACCCGCCTCGCCGCCAAGTGCACGGCGCGCCGCATGGTGCCCGATTACATCAGCGAGAAGAAGATGCTTGAGCTCAAGGGCGATGTGTACCCCTGCATGGGCTGCCGCAGTTTCCTCACGCCCGACCGCTTCACCGACGCAGGTGTCGGCAACATTGCCAACGCCGGCAACTATGAGCCGGGCAAGCACAAGTACTATGGCCGCTTCAACCAGGGCGTTGTCACGATCAACCTGCCGGACGTGGCGCTGTCCGCAGGCGGCAACATTGAAAAATTCTGGTCGATTTTCGACGAGCGCCTTGAGCTCTGCCACCGCGCCCTGCGCTGCCGCCACGACCGTCTGAAGGGCACGCTCTCCGACGCGGCGCCCATTCTCTGGCAGTACGGCGCGTGCGCAAGACTCAAAAAGGGTGAGCCCATCGACAAGCTCCTCTACGATGGCTATTCCACGATCTCGCTCGGCTACGCGGGACTTTACGAGTGCGTGAAGTACATGACCGGCAAGAGCCACACCGACCCCAGTGCCACGCCGTTCGCCCTCTCCATCATGCAGAAGATGAACGACAAGTGCAAGGAGTGGAAAACCGCCGAAAATATCGACTACTCCCTCTACGGAACGCCGCTTGAGTCCACCACCTACAAGTTTGCCAAGTGCCTGCAAAAGCGCTTTGGCGTGATCGAAGGCGTAACGGACAAGGGCTATATCACCAACTCCTACCATGTCCACGTCACCGAGCCGATCGACGCATTCAGCAAGCTCAAGTTTGAGGCGCAGTTCCAGCACCTCTCCCCCGGCGGCGCGATCAGTTATGTTGAAGTACCCAACATGCAGCAGAATCTCGAAGCCGTTTTGCAGGTGATGAAGTTCATCTACGACAACATCATCTACGCCGAGCTGAACACCAAGTCTGACTACTGCCAGGTCTGTGGCTGGGACGGCGAGATCGAGATCGTCGAAGAGGACGGCAAGCTCATCTGGCGCTGCCCGAAGTGCGGCAACACCGATCAGGACAAGATGAACGTTGCCCGCCGTACCTGCGGCTACATTGGCACCCAGTTCTGGAATCAGGGCCGCACGCAGGAGATTCGCGAGCGCGTGCTGCACCTGTAAGATCCCATTGCCGATCAAACTGAGGTTGGGAGCGAATTCTCGCTCCCAATCCTTTTCTTGAGGAGGTCTCTTTTATGCACTACGGTGAGATCAAAAACTGCGACATCGCCAACGGTGAGGGCGTGCGCATCTCCCTGTTCGTTTCCGGCTGCACCAACCACTGCGAAAATTGCTTTCAGCCCCAGACGTGGGATTTCAACTACGGAACCCCTTTTACAAAGGAAACGGAGGACGAGCTGCTGCGTCTTCTCGCCCCCGATTACATCAACGGTCTCACCCTGCTTGGCGGCGAGCCGTTTGAGCCTGACAATCAGCGGGCGCTGCTGCCGTTTTTACACCGCGTGCGGCAAGAACTGCCGCAAAAGAACATCTGGTCGTTCACAGGCTTTACCTGGGAAGAGCTGCATACGCCCGGCTCCTATCCCCGCTGCGAGGTGACCGACGAGCTTCTCTCCCTGCTCGACGTTCTGGTGGACGGCCGCTTCGTGGAAGCGCTGCACGACATTTCGCTGCGCTTCCGCGGCTCATCGAATCAGCGCATCATCGACGTTCGGAAAACGCTCGCGTCCGGCACGCTGACGCTCTGGGACGAAAAGACAAACGCTTAGAAAAAACTCCGTCAGGACTTCCTGACGGAGTTTTTTATAGTATCGCATTAAAGAGGATCAATGCGTTCACCACACCGAGCAGAATGCCCGCAATGACCTGAAGCGGCGTATGGCCGACGAATTCCTTGAGCTTTGCGTCCGCTAGCTTTTCTGACATCAGCGCGTTGAACGACTCCACAATGTCGTTGATGATGGCCGCCTGCTTCCCCGTTTCAAGGCGCACGCCCATTGCGTCCTTGCACACAACGATGGCAAAGATGAACGCGATGGCAAACTGGAACGACCCCGGCCCGTAAACGATCGCCGCCGCAGTTGCAAGCGAGGAGACGGTGGCCGAGTGTCCGCTCGGCATCCCGCCGTCGCCGACAAGACGCATAAAGTCGATCTTCTTTGTCACGATGGCATGAATGACCGTTTTGATGAGCTGCGCCCAGAACCACGCCGAGAGCGCAACGAGCAAAAAATCGTTCGACAGCAATTCCTGAAACCAATTCATAAATTCCGCATCCTTTCGCGGCGGGCTGTTTTCAGCCCCGTATGCTCCCTATTATACCACCGTTTTCTCCCACGGCAAGAAACATTCTCTTAAATTCTTTCTTAACTGCGCATAAGAAACGGCCGCCCGTAAAGCAGGCGGCCGTTTGTCGGCATTTTCCATTCTGTTACAGCGCCCGCTGGATCAGCCCGAGGATCAGGATATGAACGGGATAAAACGCATAGCAGGCATACTGGAAGGGCTTGCTGTGATACCCCTGCCGCCCGCGGTAGAGCCAGATCGGTATGAGCGCGAGGAGCGCAAGCCCCTGCTGGCAAAGTTCAAAGTTGAAGCCGAAGATGCTGATGGGATACAGCAGCCCGCCCATCAGGTTCACGTTGATCCAATAGAGCGCCAGCACCTGCCCAAGGAACTGCCACCAGTTCCTTCCGCGGAAAAAGTAGAACACAAACACCGTCAGCACGCCCATGCCGTAATAATCCACCATTGCCAGCGTACCGATCGCATAGCCGAACACGCAGACTGCCGCACAGGTCAGAACGTAAAGCCAGGCCTTTTTCTTTTCGCGCACAGCCTCCATCGCCCGGATCCCGAGAAGGCCCAGCAGCAGCGTCCAGATGACGTTCTGGTGGACGGGATAGAACCACGTCCCGCCGTACATCAGGTCAAACGGGAGCTCGGAAAGAAAGGCAAAGAGCAGCATGCGCTGCGCGTACTTTTTGAAGTTGTGCGTGTGGAAATAGCCCTCCACCGACATAAAGGCGAAAATCGGAAAGGCAATTCTTCCCACGCAGGTCATCCACTCCTGCGCAGGCAGGAGCGTCGCCCAGAGGTGGTCGCACAGCATAAAAGCCATCGCTAAGATGTGCAGCGTTGCTGCGCTGATGTCAAATCTTTTTTTGTTCATAAAAGGTCTCCTTGAACGGTAGCCATACCGCGTTGGTACACAGGGTCGTTCCCCGTCGGCGCCCTTACGCCCCGCACACCTCCGCCGCCAGCTGGGCGACGGTCTTGTGCAGCAGGGGGTGGCGCTTGCCCGGGGCAATTTCCTTGAGCGGCAGCAGGACAAAGTCCCGCATGTGCATTTCAATGTGAGGAATGATGAGATCATTGTCGTCCATCACAAGGTCATCGTACAGCAGAATATCAAGATCCAGCGTCCGCGGCCCCCAGTGGACGAGGCGCTCGCGGTGCGCCGCCTGCTCGATATCATGCAGACGATCGAGCAGCTCGTGCGGCGGCAGGAAGGTCTTGAGCTCCAAACAGGCGTTGAGAAAATCGTCCTGCTCCACCCCGCCGTAGGGCGCGGTCTTAAGATAAGAGGACACCTTCTCGACCTTGCAGCCGTGAAGCGCATCGAGCGCGCGCACTGCATCGTCGAGATACGCCTTCTTGTCCCCGAGATTGGAACCGAGGGCGATGTAGGCGGTGTGCCAGAAGCGCGTGATCTTCACCGACACGGTCTTGACAGGAAGGCCAACCGGTGCCCACGGCTTTTTGAGTTCCAGCGTCAGCCCCTTCACGAGCGGATAGTGGAGGAGGACTTCCTCCGCCATGTGCTCCGCCGCCGTTTCGATGAGCTGGAAAGTGTGCTCGTGCATATAGTCGGTAAGAAAGGCGCTGACCTCTCCGTAGTGGACGGACTTTTCAAGGCAGTCCGCGATTCCCGCCGGGCGGGTATCCACATAGAGGACAAGGGAGATGACAAACTTCTGCCCCAGGCGGTTCTCCTCGGGGAACACGCCGTGGCGGGCAAAGACCTCCAGATCCTCTACATGGATCTCATCATAAGGCAGCGTCGTCATATCAGCCGTTCCTTCCGTCGCGCAGGATGGCCTGCGTCATGCGGATCGCGCGCAGGTTCTCCTTCACGTCATGGACGCGGACGAAGGCTGCGCCCTTGAGCACGCCCATCACGGTGGTCACCATCGTGCCCTCCACGCGCTGATCGGTGGGCAGATCCAGCGCCTGACCGATGCAGGACTTGCGGGAGGTGGCCAGAAGCACGGGATAGCCCATGTCGCACAGGCGCTCCAAATGATGAATGATGGTGAGATTGTGCTCGTAGTTCTTGCCGAAGCCCACACCGGGGTCGAGGATGATCTGATCGTCGGCGATGCCGGCTTCCTTGGCGATAGAGAGGCAGCCGCGCATATCCTCGCAGAATTCATCGAGGAAATTGTTGTACTCCGCCTTCTCGCGGTTGTGCATCAGGCAGCAGGGGACCTTGTACTGTGCGATGAGATCCGCCACCTTGCGGTCGTACTTGAGGCCCCAGACGTCGTTGACAAGGTCAGCGCCCGCCTTGAGCGCCTCCGCTACCACCGGGCTTTTATAGCTGTCGATGGAAACAGGGACGTCGAATTCCTTCTTAATCATCTCGATGACGGGAACGACGCGGTCGATTTCCTCCTGCACGCTGATTTGCACATGGCCGGGACGGGTGGACTCGCCGCCCACGTCCACAATGGCCGCGCCCTCGGCGATCATATCGGCCGTGTGGCGGCGGGCATCGTCCAGATTGTTCCAGCGTCCGCCGTCGGAGAAGGAGTCAGGGGTCACATTCAGAATACCCATAATGGAGCAGTCGTGCTCCACATCAAAAAAGCGATTGCCAATTTTCATCATCGTAAATGGCTCCTTATGCTTGTAATGTCATATTTTTCTTTTCTCGGCTCCAGTTGCACTCCGGCTCCGCCGCGCAGAAAAGGCACATGCGCGAGGCCTTGTCCGCCCGGTAGAGCAGCGCCGCCAATCCGTCGCGCGACCGGTCTCCATCGCCCCGGTGCTGCAAGATCGCCTGCATGATCTCTGCGCGCTCCGCGGGCGAAAAACCGCAGTCCGCCATAATGATCTCCGCAAGCTGCGCGCCGGCCTCGTCGTGGGGAATGTTCTGCGTGTATTGGAGGTGGCGGCCAATGTCGTGCAGCAGGGCGGCCGCGTAGATAAGTTCCTTGTCTACCCCCAGCCCCTGCTCGAGGTTTTCAATGTAGGCAAGCCGCGCCACGTCCAGAAAATGAGCGCGGTCGTGGCGGCAGAACGCTCTGTCCTGCTCGAGGCGGGCAATCTCATCCACGCTTTCCCGCCACAGCTTGTGGCGGCAGATGGCATTGACGCGCTCCATCTCAGCAGTGCTCCAGCATCCGGTAGAAGTCGGTGCGCAGGCGCTCGTCATCGTCGAATACGCCGCGCGTCACGACCGTCACAGTCTTTGCGCCCTGCTTTTTGATGCCGCGCATGGTCATGCACATGTGCTCGGCCTGCACGAGCACCATCACGCCCTTGGGCTTGAGCTCGTCCATAAAAGCATCGGCGATCTGGGCGGTGAGACGCTCCTGCAGCTGGAAGCGCTTGGCAAATACCTCCACTGTCCGCGCCATCTTGCTCAGGCCCACCACTTCCCCGTTGGGAATGTAGGCGATGGCCGCCGTGCCGTAGAAGGGCAGCATGTGGTGCTCGCAGAAGGAGTAGAAATGAATATCCTTTTCCAGCACCATGTCGTTGTTGTCCACGTGGAAGCGCTTTTGCAGGTGGGTCGCCGCCGAATCGGTATAGCCGCCGGCAAGCTCCTCATACATCCGCGCGATGCGGTCGGGGGTCTCCAGCAGACCCTCACGGTTGATATCCTCGCCGATCCCGCTGAGGATCAGGCGAACGCCTTCTTTGATCTTTTCCGAATCCATGCTCTGCGCCTCACTTTTCATTCACTGCATCCGCGGCCTCGCCCAGGAAGGACAAGGAGCCAAAGACGATCACTGCATCTTCTTTTCCGGCCATTGCAAGCGCCTTTTCGACGCCATGGGCCACACTGTCGGCCCACTCAACACTCGGGTTCACTTTTCCCACTGCCTCTGCCAGCTCGCGGGCGGGCATGGCACGGGGATTACCGGGGGTCTCCACGGTGATAATGTGCCTTGCAAGGGGCGCGGTCAGGTCGATGACCTGCGCATAGTCCTTGTCTTTGAACATTCCCATGACGAAATAGAGCGTCTTTCCGGGGAAATACCGTTCCAGAGACTCTTTCAGTTCCAGGGCCGCGGCGGGATTGTGCGCCCCATCGATGATGACCGTGGGATCGCGGCGCAGCGTGGTGAAGCGGCCGCGCCAGGCAGTGTGCAGCAGCCCCTCGCGCACCTGCTGGTCGGAGAGCGCGTAGCCAAGCTTTCGCAGTGCCTCCACGCCCTCGAGCGCAAGGGCGGCGTTTTTGATCTGATAGCTTCCCGCAAGTGAAATGGCGACATTCTCCCACTCTTTATAGGAGAAGGTCTGCCCCTCCGCGCCGTAGTGCACGTTGCTGATCTTGCTCTCGTCCACCATTTGCAGGGTGCAGTGCTGCTCTTTGCAAGTATCCTCGATGACCTGTGCAGCCTCGCTCTTCTGCTGCGCGGAAACCACCATGGTATCCGGCTTGATGATGCCAGCCTTCTGCGCGGCGATCTTGGCGAGCGTATCGCCCAGAAGGTCTGTGTGATCCATGCTGATGGAGGCAATAACCTCCATCAGCGTGGTGGTGATGACGTTGGTGGCGTCCAGAAGGCCGCCGCAGCCCACTTCCAGCGTCACGATGTCGCAGCGCTTTTCCTTAAAATAGAGAAACGCCAGGGCGGTCTCTATCTCAAAGACAGTGGGGCTGGGAAGGCCCGCTTTCTGCATGTCCTCGGCAGCGGCGGCAATGGCCGTCACATGGCAGGCGAGCGACTCTTTTTCAATGTACTCCCCGTCCACCTGAATGCGCTCCCGGTAGGAAAACAGCGTGGGAGAGATGTAGCGTCCGGTACGGTAGCCCGCGCCGGACAGGATCGTGGAAAGATAGGCCAAAACCGATCCTTTTCCGTTGGTACCGGAAATGTGAATGAACTTCAACTCGTTCTGAGGATCGCCCAGACGACGCAGCAGTTCTCTCATGCTCTCCAAGCCAAGCACACTTCCGTATTTGGAAACTTCGTCCAAATATACTCTTGCTTCTTTGTAATTCATACTGCTCCTTACCGGAGGCGGTCAGCCGCCTCCGAACGTAGTTAAGATGCATTATATTCCCGCCGTCGCATTCCTGCAATCATTTCCCGCATTTTTTCACCGTTTATTTTTAAGAATATCATCGAATTCGGATTAAAAAAGCCGAATTTGCAAGATTACGTGCAGATTCTAATGCTTTAGCGCACGCCCCGCACCCTTTTCACCTCTTTTGCAGGAAAAAGGCGAAGCAGAAAACACTGCTTCGCCTTAGAGGGTTCGCTATTTGAAATTCTTCACACATTCCGAAAAGCAGGAAACCGCTCAGCGGTAATGCTCAAGCAAATTCTTGTAGAAATCGACCGCCAGATGGAGCTTGTCGACGCTGATATTCTCATTCTCCCCGTGCACCGAGGCATACTGCTGCTTGTCGATGTCGATGGGGGCAAAGCGGATCACCGCGTCGGAAAGGTTCGAAAAATGTCTTGCGTCCGTTCCTGCAGGAAGAATGAACGGCACCGCCGCGGCATAGGGGAAGCTTTCCTCCACGGTCTTTTTGATGTAGCGGTAGCCGCCGCTTTCAAGGGACGCCGGACGGTAATACTCGTTGTCCTCGTCGCGCACAACAATCTCGATGGCGTGCTTTTCTGCAAGTTCGCGCATGGTATCGAGATCCTTTGCAAAATCCGCGTCGTTGATGCAGCGAAGGAACGCTTCGCCCACGCAGTTTCCTTTCTCATCAGTCGAAAGCTTACGGAAGGTGCAGCCCGTGCCCAGCATCTCTCCCGCCGCGGCGTTGAGCTTCGGCATCATTTTGATGAGAAGGCCGGAGAAAAGATTCAAATGGGAAAAGACAAAGCCCATCGGAAAGCTCATGTGCGGCGCCATCGCCTCGAACATGCCCCGCACCTCGGGGTGCAGTTTTCTGATGAAGGGCTTTTTCTCGTCGACCTCCGCCATGAACTCCGCCATGCGCATAACGGGCGTTTTGTGTCCGCCCTCGAGTCCTGCGTGGCCCGGGAGGTTCTTCGCGCTGAGCTGCGCGGTGCATCTTCCCTTTTCGTGCACGGCCATCATTGCGCATTTTCTGTCGATCCCCGCCATGGGCGCTTCGATCACCGCGCCGCCCTCGTCGATGATCCAGTCAAAGCAGATCTTCTTTTCGTTGAAGTAGTCGAGCGCAAGGAGCGCCCCATCGCCGCCCGTTTCCTCGTTATGGGAAGAAAAGAGATACACGTTGACAGGAAATACAAATCCCTCTTCGAGCAGTTCCTCGATGGCGGTGAACTCCGCGAACAGCGGCGTCTTTGTATCGACCGTTCCCCTGCCCCAGAGCTTCCCGTCCCGGATGGTGGCGCCGAAGGCATCTTCCTGCCAGTTTCCCGTCGCTTCGACCACATCGTGGTGAGACATCACCATGACGTTTCTGCTTTCGTCCCTGCCTTTTAATTTGTAGAGGTACGCATCATCACAGAAGATCGTAAGCTCTGCTTTTTCCGTCATCATGGGAAAGAGTGCTGCGATCACCTGCCGGAGCTTCAAAAACTCATCCGCCTCGAATCCGTCCTTTTTCGACACTGTCCGGCAGCGGATCATCTCGGCAAGGCGCCCGGCATAGCGAAGATCGCGCTCCTCTAAAGAAATGTTCTTACGATCCGTCACAGCGTTTCTCCTTCTTTCCCGTTTCCCGCGATCACCGCGAGCACTTCATTCTCCCGGTAGCGCAGGAAGACAAAAATTGCAAGAATGCAGAAAAGGCTTCCCGCCACAGCCGTCAGCTTGAGGCCGAGCACACCGACATTTTCGCCGGCCGCCGCGCCTGTAACGATCAGCGAGGGAACGATCATGATGGCAAGGGAATTGCCCATTTTCACGATGAAGCTCCTTGCCGCGCCGAAGATTCCCTCCTGATTGATACCGGTCGTCACGGTGTCGTACTGGATGATGTCCGCCATCATCGCCCCCGGCAGCACGTTGAGCACAGCAAACGGGAAAGAGACAAAGAGCGCAAATACACATGCCAGCACGAGTCGGTTCCCCGGCAGCTTATCGCTGAAGCAGATGACGATCTCCGCCGCGGAGAACACCATGCAGCCAAGCAGGATAGGAAGCTTTTTGCCCCGCTTTTTCGCAAACTTATTGACAAAGGGGTACATCAGTAGCGAGCCTGCGATCGAGATCGCGAGGATCAGCACGGAATAGGTCTCTGCAAGGCCCATGAGTGAGGTAACATAATACATGATGCAGGCCTGAAAAAAGGCCATGCCCGTGTTTTCCAGCAGCTGCCCCAGCGTGACCAGCCGGAAATGCTTGTTGGAAAAGGCGTGCTTAAGCGATTCTCCCAGCGTCACATTCGGGATCACGGAATGCACATAGTCCTTTTCCTTAATGGTGTATGCCGGGATCAGCAGCAGCACGATGCCGATAAACATGTAGATGCCAAAGGTCGTCCGCCACGCGGACAGTGTCTCCATGCCCGCACCCTTGAACGCACTGACGATCAGGGGGCTCACATAGCCGAGCGCGCTGCCCGTCACAAAAAAGAAGGAACTCACCGTGTAGGCGTTCACGCGCATGGGGCCGTCCTGAATGAGCTCCGGGATCAGCGCGTTGTGCGGGATCATATAGAGCGTGAAGAAAAAGTAATAGCCCCACATGAAGGCGGCGATCCACACGGCGTTGAGACCGCTCACGGCCCGGATCGGCACGAAGAAGATAAGCAGCGCGCAAAGCCCGAAGGGAATCGCCGCTTTTTTCATCATAGGAATTCTTCTGCCGTCTCTGTGCTTGCTCTTGTCCGAGCCTGCCGCGATGAGCGGATCGGTCACCGCGTCGATGATGTGGCCGATGGCCTTGATCGTGCCGATGATCGTAAGAACGCCGAGCACGAGCCGTCCCTGCGGGATTAAGTCAGGGATCCCTGACGCCTTGGACGGCTGGTAAAAATAAATGAGATAGTTATTGAGCATGGTCGTAAAAAGGCCCACCGCAAATTGCGGCAGGCACAGTCTTACGATCAGCGAGCTGTCTACTTTTCTCATTTCTTCACCTGTTTGTCATCTGACTTGATGTAGCGCAGGGCGCAGATGTCATCGCCCTTGGCGATGGCCTTGGGCAGCTCCAGCCGGGCGTCAAAGCACTTGCCGATGCCGTGGTCACCGCACATAGCGATGTCGCAGAGCCTTGCGATCTCCTCGTCGCTGCACCCTGCCTTCTGCCATGCCTTCACGAGCGGGCAGTAGTGGAAGTCGAGATACAGGGTATTGTCCGTGCTCTCCACCACGTCCATCTCAAAGACCCAGCGCACGGCCTTGGTGAAAAGCGTCTTTTTCAGCCCCTTGAGGCTCTTGGTGCCGCCCTTTTTCACAAGATCCGTACCCTGAGAAATGCCGCATCTCGAGATCGCGGCCGAGGCGAAATCAGTTGGATCGAGCCCTCTCTTCTCCGCCTCGTCGGTCAGGAGATAGAGCCAGAAAGCGCGGTGCTCCAAAAGCTCTCGGATTTTGACCACAAGTGGGTTTTTGATCTTTGCCTCATTGATGATTTTTGACATTGTTCTTTTCTCCCTCTTCACATTTCACAGAAAGCATTACGCAAATCCGTTCCTATTGTAGCCCGAGCCGCGAAAAATGGCAAGAGGAATCCCTTTCCGGCTCGCTCCGCACACACGCAGATGAGAAAAGAGAGCGCCTGAGGGCGCTCCCTTCTCTTATCCGATCGTTTCGCGGCAGCGTGTAGCCGCGCCGCCGTTTATCTTTTATCCGGCAAGCTTCGCATAGCGCATCAGCATCGCCGCCATCTGCGCACGCGTGGCCTCGCCCTGCGGAACGAGTTTCCCGTCCATGCCGTTTACAATTCCCACCGCAACTGCCCAGCGCATCGCCTCGGCCGCGTAAGGGCTGACGGCCGCGCCATCGGCAAACGTACTGAGGTCTGCCTGCGCGTCCGCCTTGACCATTCCTCGCTCTTTTGCGTAGCGGTAAAGCATCGTTGCCAGCTGTTCGCGCGTGATCTTCCCGTCCGGGTTCGTGCCGTCGGATACGCCGGTCTTTTCCGCCCACTGCTGCGCAGCAGCGTACCACGCGCCGTTGCCAGCGCTCACCTCTGTGCCGTCCATGCGCGCAAGGATCGTCCACAGCATCGCGCGGGTGGTGGCTGCATCCGGCTCAAAGCCCTTGCCCGTGCCGGTCATCAGCTTCTCCTCGGTCACAAACTGCACCGCTTCATAGTGCCAGTCGCTCTTCTTCACGTCGGGATAGGTCTCAGCAAGCGCGGCATCGTCATGGGACGGTTCATCTGTCTTGCCGCTGCCCGCAGCAGGCTTCGATGCAGACGCGCTCACGCGCTTGATCGTATAATTGCCGACCGTCGCAACAACAAAGCTGATCTTCCCATCTTTCAGGGTTGCTTCGATCTGCATATCGTTCGGATCGGTCACGACCGCGCGCGTATAGCCGCAGGCGACCGTCAGCGTGGGCTGCTTTTCGGCAAGGATCTCTGCATTTTCCTTCGTCTCGCACACGTTTACGACGATCGTATCACGCTTTTCCGTGATGGTGAGCCGCGGGTCAAACTGCGCCGCGCCGCCCTCATTGTCTGCCAGCGCGAAGGTCGCAAGGCTGAACGACAGCGTCAGCGCCAGAAGGAAAGAAAGTAACTTTTTCATGTGCTGCCTCCTTAATGCTCTGTCTCGGCGCGCGAAGAGCCGAAGTCAAATGTGCCGACCGTCGTATCGCTCGCGCTGTCGTACGAGCTGAAACGCAGACCGTCCAGTTCGTTTTCACTGATGGTCACGCCCTGCTGCACATAAGAGGGATAGTAGGGATCGTTGTCCGGCCACCACTGCGGGCAGAAATTGGGGTCACGCCAGTTGGGATAGAAGAACGAAACGCATTCCTGCGTTCTGGCCAGCGGATATGCCATTGTTTTAGAACTTCCATCGAACCGCGGCAGGAAATCGAGGTACTGCGGATTTCCATCTGCGCCCAAGGTGTTGTAGTTCTCTGTGGCCTCAAACGCGGGCATATCCTCTGCAAGGATCGCGCCATTCGCGCCCTCCCGCTTCAGCCGCAGTCCGATAATATCGCTGCTGTTCTCCGCTCTAACCTCTTCCCACAAGACCGGCTCCCACGAAGCTTCGCTTCCGGCAGCATGGTAGAAGAAGTTCTGCGACATCCACATCGTCTTACCGCAATTGTTCGCCAAATCGCAGCCGTTGTTGACAAAGCGGTTTTGTCTTGCCTGCAAAAAGTAGATCTCTTCCAGCGCATCATCCATCAAAATGGCTGTGCTATTGCCGACAAACCAGTTGTCGACCATCTCAAGGTTTCCGCCCAGGTTTGTATCGAGGTGCAGTGCGGTGCCGTTCTTGTAAAATACCGAGCTCCATCCGCCCCACGCCGGCGCACAATCCTCGCTGCTGTGGATCGCGCAGTAGTAGTTCTCAAAAATGCAGTGGTTATAGACGCCTTGTCCCTCGCCGTAAATTGCGGAGTTTCGTGTGACCCCATCTGCAAGGTATTCATTTGTTATTCCATTGCCGATAAAGTGGACGCCATCGATATTGCAGGAAATGTCGCCGAGTTTCACACCGCCGCGAATCGTGGTGGAAATCAAGTCATCTTCAAATCCCGCGCCACGCAGCGTCACGAGACTCAGGGTATCCGGAATCTCGATCTGGCCGTTGATCTCGCCGCTCGGAAGCTGAAAAACAACAAAGTCATTATAAAGGCCTGTTTCTACAAGATCGCTGATTTCCTCTCCAAGATCACTCCAACGTTTTTCGAAATATTTCTCAATGAAATTCTTGATCTCCTCAGCATCATTCGTTTCTATTGTGACATAATCATAGACGTTGCCCTGATAGCTCGCCATGCTCAGGTTTTCAGCAAGAACAGTCTCCTCATTGTCTTTTTTTACAATGCTCACTTTGTAGACCCAACTGCCGATGGACTTTTCCGTAACAAGGTGCTGCTCCCACGTCTCAGTCACAGTGCTGTCTGTGGTCGGATCATAGTTTTCCAATTCCACCGGGATCTGAAGCGGATAATACGCACAGCCGTGGTCGGTCGGCAAAAGCTCCAGTTTGAAAACGTAACCGGCATCTTCGATCTCCTTACGGACATCCTCGCGCAGTTTATAGGTGTCCTCGCCGTACTCAAAAACGCGCGGCGCAAAGAACATATCCTGATAGGCTCCATCCTCTCGGATCACGCCTCTGGTATACTTGCTGTAGGGGCCTACATCTCCGAGGTTTTTCTGATATTCCGCCGTGCCGAGATAGTAGGTCTTTCCATTCCAGTCAAACGGTGTGACCAGATTGTCCGAGATTTCTGCGTATTTATCTGAGTCCTGCTCAATAACTTCCCCTGTAACTTCGTCGCCATAGGAACGGATACAGGTGATGTTGACGCGACTTTTGCTATCTTCGCCATTTTGATATTCGAGATAGCCTTCCGCAGTTTCGCCTTCCGGCTCAGCAAGAACGATCCGCCAAAGGCCATTGTCATCAACTGGATCCAACTTCGTAATGACTCTATTGTCCCAATTCAACTTCTCACCAGATGTGATCCCCCTATAATCATTCTGCGTTTGCAGCATCAGCGCAATATCATGCACACCGGCAGGAAGGGTCATTTCATTTTCTCCGGAATAGTTTGTGCCGTTGTATTGCAGCACCAGCTCGCCGACAAGCGGTGCGCTGCCCGCACGAAGCTGTGCATTAAATTTGTACCACCGTCCGTTGCAGTGGAACATGAGCACATAGTTGTCCTTCTCTGCTTCACTCCAATTCAAATCCTCAGGAAAGTCTTTCCACAATGCAAATAGCCCCTCAGGGTTTTCGTGAACTTCAACTTGTCCAAACTGTGTGCGAGTTCCATCTTTCGCTTTCTGAATGGCATAGCAAACAGCATTCTTCTGTTTAAATGTGTTGAATGCGGGTACGGTTTCCCCATCGCTTTCATTCACATAAACCAGCCACGGCAGGCGAATATTCTCATCATTCTGATACCGTGTGTAAGAGGTCTCCCCATCTCTTTTCTCGACATAGAGCTGAATGGCCCCGTTTTCATTCTCTTCTGTCGGCAGCTGAGATTCCTCTCCATCGCCGCCCTGCTGAGAATCATTCTCCCTCATTTCAACGGTTTCCTTTTGCTCCTCCGCGCCCGTGTTCTCCTCCGCTCCATTTGCTGTCGCGGCGGCCGTCAGTAAGCTTACCACCATCACCAGCGTCAGCAGCATACTCAGTGCTCTGTGCTTCATGCTTCTTCTCCTCATTTCCTAAAAATTTCGGGTTTGCTCATTCCTGTTCAGCATACCCGTTTGTACGCGGAAAAACAATATGCTGCGAGCATACCCTTTGCAAAAAAAGAGACGCCGCAGCGTCTCTCTTTCTTTTCAGTTTTCCGCCGTGGTAATCTGTGTGAGGTCGACATCGTACCCGGCCGCATTTTCCACATTCTCCCCGTTGCCGCGGAACACGCAACCCCGAAAATCCAACTTGCCGGCATTCGGCTGCGCGTCGATGCGCACGCCGGTGCCGTTATTTTCATAGAGGCTCCCGCCGTAGTAAGTGCCCGAGCAGGTCGCGCCCGCACGGTTGTCGAGCCAAAGTCCCACACCATTGCTGCGGAATGTGCAGTCCGAGGCGTTGACCCAGCTGCCGTTGCCGCCGTAAGCGCCGACCTCCCAGTTTTCAAACACGCAGCGGTGCAGGAACGCTCCCTCGCTCGCTTTGAGGCCAATGCCCACGCCGTCGCCCACAAAGCGGACGTTCGTGATGTTTGAGGGGTGAATGCCGCGCGTTGCGATCGTCACGGTATCTGTAAACGTTGTGTCCTCGCTGCCGACAAGGTCGCAGCAGAAATTTTTCATCGTCAGCCCGCCCTCATACGTCACCGAAGGAAGCGACAAAACATAGATCGTGTTTTGATCCGCCTCTCGTGCGAGCGTTTCGAGCAGTGTGTTCAGTTCTTCGACCGTCGCCATCGGATAGTCGTTTTCGGTCAGCGTCACGACCGGAATGCGCGTGATTTTGACCGTGTGGCGCAGGCGCAGCGTGTCGCCGTTTTTGAGGTAGATCGTCCAGATGATGTCGGCCGTTCCCTCCTTGGCCTGCCCGGCATGATAGCTCGGCGCAGCCTCGAAAGCCGCGTTGGACTGTTCGGGCAAAAATGTCTCGTCGATCTGCAGGAACTCGCCGCCTTCACGCGGCACGGCTGTCACCTCGCAGTGATCCACAAGTGCAAGAAAGGGTCCCTTTTTGTTTTCCTTCCCGCCGTTATCGACAAACAGAAGCGAGGTCGCCGTCCGTCCGTGCAGTTGATCCCCGCGCGCGTTCTCCACGATCTCCGGCTGGCCGAAAAACGGCGCGCCTCCCTGCGATTCAAAGCTCAGCGCCAGATGGAATGTCTGCCCGTCCGTTTCGTAGGTGAGCTCCGCGCCCTGCGCGTCAATGACCTTTCCGCGGCTGGCAAAGCCCACTGCTGTCAGGGCAGCTGCCAGCACCGCTGCCAATAGGATCGCCGCGGTGATGCGCCTGCGGCGCTTCGGCTTCGGCACAGCAGCGGGGTGCTTTTCGATCAGCACGCTCTCGCAGTGCGGGCAGAACGAGGCGTCCTCCGGCAGTGCCGTGCCGCAATGCGGGCAGTGTTTTTTCCAATCCTCCATGCTACAACACCTCCATCAGCGCCTGCACGCTCTGGTAGCGCTGCTCCGGCGCGGTCATCGTGCATTTCCGCACGATACGCCCCATGTGCCCCGCCGCCATAGCGCGCGAGGGGTGCCTGCCTGTCAGCATGATGTTGAGCAGCACGCCGAGCGAGAAAATATCCGCCCGCGCGTCAGACTGGACAATACCGTACTGCTCCGGCGCGGCAAAGCCCATTGTGCCGAGCACCTGCGTATCGCTCTCACATTCATCTTTATAGATACGTGCAGCGTCAAAATCAATGAGCACGGCCTCGTTCCCGCGCAGAATCACATTTTCGGGTTTGACGTCGCGATGCACCGCGCCCATTGAGTGCAGCACATACAGCGCCGCACAGAGCTGCATCGCCACCGTTCGCGCCTCGTTTTCCGGAAGCGTTCCGCCGCGCAGAATCTCTGCAAGGGTGTCCCCCTGCACATATTCTTCTATCACAGCGGTATGCCCGCCGTGCTCCGCCGCCTCCATGATCTGCGGCAGATGCGGGCACAGCACGGGGAGCAGCTTGCGGTAGACCTCGCCGCTGCCGGCATAGCGCCGAAAGAGATAGCGCGTACCACTCTTCCTGTGCCGTACAACGCAGACGACGCCCCGCGGGCTCTCTTTCAGCACGCGGAGCGTATCGTATTCGGTTTTGATCGCAGAGAGCACGCTCTCGTACAGCTCCATAAATTTTGTCCCCTATGCAGTCAGCATATTGTTTTTGCCTGTCAAAAACAGTAAAATAATCGAGAAATATTATACTGGCGACTCGAATTTTTGTAAAGGCGGAAGATCAATATGAAATGGAAAAACACAGACAGTCTGCGCAGCGAATTGATGGACACGCCCGATTTGCAGGCGTTTCTTGCAGCAAATGAAGCAAATTTTTCTTCCGAAAGCGCAGCGGGACTGCTCAATGAAATGTTGGAACGGCACGGGCTATCCAAAGCCGCGCTCGCCAAGCAATCCGGCATGAGCGAGATCTATCTGCACCAGATTTTTGCAGGGCGGCGCAACCCCTCGCGCAGCCGTTTGCTGTGCCTGTGCTTCGGCCTCGGCGCATCGCTGGAGGAAGCGCAGGATCTTCTGCGCCACTGCGGCTGCGCAGAGCTCTATCCCAAAGTGCGGCGCGACGCGATCATCATTTTTGGACTGCTGCACGGCATGGATCTTTTCACCGTCAACGACCGGCTGTTCTCTGAGGACGAAGAGACGCTCTTTTGACACAACCTGGAACAGCCCCCCACAGCCATGAATACGAAGGCAAGTCGAGCCCCACGCTTGGGTTTCGGCCTGCTTTCTTTTGTTTCCCATTTTCTTTGGCGTTTTCATCAGGGAAAGTGCTTTGCACAGCGCGCTCCGATGCGGTATAATAGATAAGTTCGTTCGCCCATCTACGGGCAGACGTCCGATATTCTCACAGATCCCGCCGGACGCAGCACGCTGCGTCCGGTCATCGAAAGGAACCTTCTATGGACATCATTCAAACGCTTGCGCAGGAGCTTGACAAAAATCCGCAGCACGTGAAAAACGTTGTGCAGCTTCTGGACGAGGGCAATACCATTCCCTTTATCGCTCGCTACCGCAAGGAGCTGCACGGTGCGATGGACGACACCTCGCTGCGCACGCTCGAAGAGCGGCTTCAATATCTGCGCGGTCTTGCAGAGCGCCGCGAGACGGTAAAAAAATCCATCAGCGAGCAGGGCAAGCTCACAGACGAGCTTGCCGCCGCCATCGACAGTGCCAAAACGCTCGCCGAGGTCGAAGACCTCTACCGCCCCTATAAGCAAAAACGCCGCACCCGTGCGACCGCCGCGCGGGAGAAGGGGCTTGAGCCGCTTGCATCGCTGCTCTTCGCGCAAGAGCGCGGCTGTCCCCGTCCCGAGGACGCCGCACGCGATTTCATCGACCCGGAAAAGGGCGTGGAAACGCTCGCCGACGCCTTACAGGGTGCAAACGACATCATTGCCGAGTGGATCAGCGACAATGCCGCCGTCCGCGGCTCGCTGCGCGAGATGCTGGAAAAGCGCGGGACGCTGCGCTCGCTCGCCGCGACGGAGGAGGACAGTGTCTACCGCCTGTACTACGATTTCGAGCAGCCGCTCTCCCGCTTGCAGGGGCACCAGATCCTTGCCATCAACCGCGGCGAAAAGGAGAAAATGCTCAGCGCGACCGTCTTGCTCGACCGCGAGCAGGCGCTGCCGCTGCTGCGCCGCGCCGTGGTGAAGCCCGGATCTGCCGCCATGGATTTCGTCAAAGCCGCCGCCGAGGACGCCTACGACCGTCTCATCTACCCCTCGCTCGAGCGCGAGATGCGCGCTTCGCTCACAGAACGGGCAGACGAGGGCGCTATCGGTCAGTTTGCGCTGAATCTGAAGCCCCTTTTGATGCAGCCGCCGGTCAAGGGCAAGGTCACAATGGGGCTTGATCCCGGCTACCGCATGGGCTGCAAGGTCGCGGTCGTGGACGGCACGGGTAAGGTGCTCGATACCGCCGTGGTCTACCCCACCTACGGCGAGCGGCAAAAAGGTGAGGCCATCGCCGCACTACTCAAGCTCATCAGAAAGCATGGCGTGGAGCATATCGCCATCGGCAACGGCACTGCCAGCCGCGAAACAGAGCAGATGGCCGTGGAGCTGATCCGTCAGGCAAGCGCGTCCGGCGCGCATGTGAGCTACATGATCGTTTCCGAGGCAGGTGCGTCGGTTTACTCGGCAAGCAAGCTCGCCGCCGAGGAGTTCCCGCAGTACGACGTGAACCTCCGCTCGGCGGTGTCGATCGCGCGGCGCTTGCAGGACCCGCTCGCCGAGCTTGTAAAGATCGACCCCAAGGCCATCGGCGTGGGGCAGTACCAGCACGACATGCCGCAAAAGCAGCTCGACGATGCGCTCTGCGGTGTGGTGGAGGACTGCGTCAACGCCGTCGGCGTGGACATCAACACCGCCTCGCCGTCGCTTTTGCAGCGCGTTTCCGGTCTGAACGCGACCACAGCGAAAAATGTTGTCGCCTATCGCGAGGAAAACGGCGCGTTCACCTCGCGGGCCCAGATCAAAAAGGTACCGAAGCTCGGCCCCAAGGCCTTTCAGCAGTGCGCGGGCTTTTTGCGCGTACCGGAGAGCAAAAGCGTTCTCGACAATACCGCCGTCCACCCCGAGAGCTACGAGGCCGCAAAAGCGCTGCTTGCGCTCTCAGGATACACGCTCGCAGATGTGAAGGAGAGCCGCATTTCCGACCTGCCGGAGCGCATCAAGTCCTATGGCGAGGGGAAGGCGGCGGCAGAGATCGGCGTGGGCGTACCCACGCTGCGCGACATCGTGAGTGAGCTTTTAAAGCCCGGCCGCGACGTGCGCGACGAGCTGCCCAAGCCCATTTTGCGCACCGATGTGCTGGAAATGAAGGATCTGACACCCGGCATGGTACTCACCGGCACGGTGCGCAATGTCATCGACTTCGGCGTGTTTGTGGACATCGGCGTACACCAGGACGGTCTCGTTCACATCTCGCAGGTGGCGGACAAGTTCATCAAGCACCCCTCCGAGGTCGTCTCCGTGGGTGATGTTGTGAAGGTCGTGGTGCTCGAGGTAGATGAGAAGAAAAAGCGCATCAGTCTCAGCATGAAGCAGGCATGACATTATTCCAGGATCGTGGCAGCATCAGAGAATCAAAAAAGTCCGCAATCTGATCGATTGCGGACTTTTTAAGTCTTAAACAACAACTGCTGAATCTAACAGGGACAGCGTTTTCCTTTCGCTGCTCTCTGCTGAAACGCTGCAGCAAGGCGGAAGCTGTTATTCCCCCCTCTCATCGTCAAAGTAAAGTCTCATGCCGCATTTCTGGCACGTTCCGGCTTCCTTTGCCCAATAAACGCCGCGGAAGTATTTTCCGCAGTGCGGGCAGCGGTTTGTGGCGATCAGCAGCGCCATAATGGGCAGAAACAGCAGAACGGAGAGATTCATCAGGTTGGTCGCTTTCGTCACGACACTGGTCAAAAACAGCATCGCATTTGCAATGACCAGAACAAATACCATTTTGTTTCTGACTCTGCTCACACCGCTTTTCTTCATATTCGTTACCTCCACGATTTCCGACATAATTGATTTATTATATCATCGGATCATGTTTTTAGCAAGGAACAGTTCATTACAGCAAATCGGATACTATCTATTCCGATCCTTTCTCTTTTTTGCGGCTACAAACCCAATCAAGAACGCCAGATTCACAAGAAGCACAATGATGCTTCCTTCGATTTTACAGCTGCCGCCGGACAGGATCGGATCGCCGTGAATCGTCATATCAAGCAAGTGAGGATAATCTTCCGCCAGAGAGACTCCTCCCAGAATGATCGCGCCCACACCGTTCCACAAAAAATGGATCACGATCGGCGCGATCAAGGAACCCGTGTATTCCAAAACCGCCGTCATAAAAAGGCTCATTGTGATGACATTGAGCACAGGAAGGATCCCTGCCTCAAACGCGCCGCCGTGCGCAAATGTAAATAAGCCCGTAGATACGATAATCGCGGCGGCGATGTTGCCGTTACTTTTTATCATCTGGTATAAATAGCTGCGAACCAGCATTTCCTGCATAGCGGTATTGAGAAGAGCCGAAATCAGCCACAACCACAGCATAGCGATTTGATTTTTGCCCTCTATCTGTACAACTCCGAGGATAGATAATATCCCCACAGATGCCCCCAGCCAAATCGTCCCTGTTACGCCGCCCAATATGATGTTATAAACAGGCTTCCCGGTCAGATGTAATCGTATCTTTTTCTGATCTGCCAGCCAGAAAATAAGTGTGATCGCAATAACGGACAAAAGCGGGATCAGTTCTGCCCAAAATCTCCAGATTACCGCACTTGCGGTATCCGGTATCGGGATAACCGATACGCATATGGCCCAACCCACAAAAAAGATGATCGTCTTTATTGATACCGATAGAACTTTTTTCATACAATACACTTCCCTGTCCAATTCAAACATCAATGTGTCAACGCAAAAAAGCCCACCGTAATTTGACTAAAATCACGGTGGGACTTATGGTGGAGGCGAGGGGAGTCGAACCCCTGTCCGAAAGCACTTTAACAGGACTTTCTCCGGGCGCAGTCAGGATTTAAACCCGCCTACTTAGGCAGCGAGAGCAACTTCGTTGTTGTTCTTTAATTTATAAGTTACCCGTTTTATAGAGGCCAGGCGCCTCTGCCCGCTTATCCTGCCTCCACACCCCCGTCGAAACCGGTACGCCCCCATGTGAGCGGCGCACGACAAGTGCGCCGCGAATACGGGAAACCCGTCAGGTATGCGAAAGCAAAAGGAAATGAAATTACATCTTCTCCGGCTCGGGATAGTCAACGCCCTGCGTATCCACGCGGATGGACTTGATGACCTGCGGCTTTTTCGGCATGTCGTTGAACATGTTGCGGTTCACGCGCGAAATGTCCACCGCGGCCTGCGCGTTCTCGGTGATCTTGCCGAAAGCGGCATACTGACCGTCGAGGTGCGGCGCGTCAGCCACCATGATAAAGAACTGGCTGCCCGCGCTGTCGGGGATCATCGTGCGTGCCATGGAGAGAACGCCCAGCGTGTGCTTGAGATCGTTCTTGAAGCCGTTGGCGGAAAATTCGCCCTTGATCTCGTAGCCGGGGCCGCCCGTGCCGTTGCCGTCCGGGTCGCCGCCCTGGATCATAAAACCGGGGATAACGCGGTGAAACACCACACCATCGTAAAAGCCGGAATTTGCCAGCGCGATGAAGTTGTTGACGGTGTTGGGCGCAAGCTCGGGATAGAGCTCACCGCTCATCACCGCGCCGCTTTCCATTTCAATGGTCACAATAGGATTTGCCATCTTTCTTCTCCTTATCTCCGCGCCTTCATCGCGCGGTCCATCTCGCGCTTTGCGTCGCGTCTTGCGGCGTCCTCGCGCTTGTCGTAGTTTTTCTTGCCCTTGCACACGCCGACCTCGATCTTCACGCGCGCGTCCTTGAAGTAGACGCTCAGCGGGACGAGCGCATAGCCGTCCTGCTTGACGAGCGCGTAAAGCTTATTGATCTCGCGCTTGTGCAGCAGGAGCTTTTTGGGCCGGTCGGGGTCATGGTTGAAGATATTGCCCTTATCGTAGGGGGAAATGTGCATCGAGAGGACATTTGCCTCGCCGTTTTTGATGATGACATAGCTGTCCTTCAAATTCAGCGTTCCGGCGCGGATGGACTTGACCTCCGTGCCCTTGAGCTCGATGCCCGCCTCATAGCGCTCTTCGACAAAATAATCGTGGAACGCTTTGCGGTTCTGTGCCACGACCTTGATTCCCTTTTTCTCCGCCACGGCACATCGCCTCCTTTGCGTTCGGATAGTAGTTTAGCATACTTTTTTGCCCAGCACAAGGGCTGTCACAAAAACGTAACAAACGAAAAATCGTCCCGCCCACCTCCATTCTGCCCGCTTACTTTATTTTATAGTAGAATTCCGCCCGCCGCCGTGCTATAATTTTAGTATCTATATCATGCTCTGGCGGCGTCCCGCCGCACTGAGGAGGCAGTTTTACCATGGATCTGACCGAACGCAGGCTTTCCCGCGAAACGATCTACGAGGGAAAGATCTTACATATTTACCGCGACGACGTGCTCCTGCCGAACGGCAGAAAAAGCGTGCGCGAGGTCGCCGATCACCCCGGCGGCGTCGCGATCGTCGCCCTCGACGAAAACGACAATATACTCACTGTGAAGCAGTACCGCTATGTTTTTTCCCGTGTGCTTGAGGAGATCCCTGCTGGAAAATTAGAGCGCGGCGAAGATCCCCGCGAAGCCGCGCTGCGCGAATTGAAAGAAGAGACCGGTGCGACGCCCGCCCGAATGATCGACCTCGGCAAGCTCCTTGTCTCCCCCGGCTGTTACAGCGAGGTACTGCACCTGTACCTTGCCGAGGGGCTCGCCTTCGGCGCGCAGCATCCGGACGAGGACGAATTTTTAGAGCTTTGCCGCACGCCGTTTTCCGAAATGCTCGCGCGCGTCATGCGCGGCGACATTGAGGACGCAAAGACCGTCTGCGGCATTCTGAAGGTACACGCCCTGCGCACGGCACAAAAAGAGAAAGAGGAGAATGAAAACTGATGGAACAGAAAAAGACCGTCCTTATCGTGGAGGACGAAAAGAACATTGTGGATATTATCCGTTTCAACCTCCAGCGCACGGGATATGATACGCTGGAGGCTTACGACGGCGAGGCAGGTCTCGCCATGGCGCGCGAAAAAAAGCCCGACCTCATTCTGCTCGACGTGATGATGCCCAAGATGATGGGCTTTGATGTCTGCCGCGCCCTGCGCGAAGAGGGGGATAACGTCCCCGTCATCATTCTGACCGCGCGCGAAGAGGAAGAGGACAAGATCCTCGGCCTTGAGATCGGCGCAGACGACTATATCACCAAGCCTTTTTCCATGCGCGAGCTGCTCGCGCGCGTCAAGGCAAACATTCGCCGCACGGCGATGCTCTCCGCGCCCGCCGCGGAGGACAGTGCCATGAGCGCCGGCGGCGGCATCACCATCAACACTGACAGCTTTCAGGTGCGCAAAAACGGTGTCCCTATCGACCTCACACAGCGCGAGTACGAGCTTTTGACATTCCTCGCAAGCCACCCCGGCAAGGTTTTCTCGCGTGTCGACCTCATGGAACAGGTCTGGAACTACGGCTACGTCGGCGACGATGCGCGCACGGTGGACGTCACCGTCCGCCGCCTGCGGGAAAAGATCGAGGATAACCCCGCTTCGCCCGTTTACATTCTCACGCGCCGCGGCGTGGGCTATTATTTCTCCGCGCAAGCGTAAATTGCGCGCACTCTTCGGGGAAAGGAGTTTCCTGCTATGTTCCGCAGCCTGCACATGAAACTCGTGATGATCATGCTGCTGCTCGTCACCTCGCTGATGGCGGTGGTGGGCGCATTTTTGATGACCAGCGTCACGAATTTCTACATTGATGATTTTTATGCGCAGATGAGCGAGGTGTTCGGCGAATCCAATGCCGCGTTCGTCAGCTCTTTGCGCGAAGAGGCCGCGCAGGAAGACGGCGCTGTGCGCCTGCAAGCCATGCTTGAGGCCTACTCCGGCACGCTGAGCATCGACTCGCGCAACCGCAACTACTACATTCTCGATGGCCGCAGCGGCGAAGTGCTCTCCTCAAGCAACGACGATGGCGAGCTTTTGGAGCAGACGGAAAATATCCTCACCGCGCGCAACGGAGAGGTCGGCGACCACAGTGACCTTGCCGCAAGCTATATGGACGTCGCCATTCCCATCTCCGGCGGCGACAACAGCTTCATCATTTATATCCGCGACAGCCGCACCACCGTCTCGTCGCTGAACTCTGAGCTGCTGTTCATTATCCTGCAAGCACTGCTCGTCGGCCTTCTCGTATCTGTGCTTTTGTCATTCCTGCTCGCCAAAACCATGATCGACCCCATCGAAAAGCTGACCGAGGGCGCCGAACGCATTGCGACCGGTGACTTCAATGAAACGCTTTCCGTCGAATCGACGGACGAAATCGGCGTTCTGACCACCACGTTCAACGACATGGCGTCCGTGCTGCACTCTACGCTGGAGGCCGTGGAAAACGAACGCAACAAGCTTGATACCCTTTTTCTCCACATGAGCGACGGCGTGGTCGCCTATGACGGCAGCGGCCGCCTCATTCACTGCAATCCCGCCGCCTGCGAGCTTTTGAACCGCACGGCGGACGAATGCGTTTACAGCGAGCTCTTCGAGTCCATCTGCCCGTTTTCCCATGTCATCACCATGCAGCGCAGCGACTATGTGGAAGGGGAACTTTCCGTCGGCGAGCGCAGCGTGGAGCTTTACTTTGCGCCATTTTCCGACGAGGAAAGCGGCGGCGTTCTGATCGTGCTGCATGACGTGACCGAGCAGCGCAAAACCGAGGAGCGCCGCAAGGAGTTCGTCGCCAACGTTTCCCACGAGCTGCGCACCCCCCTCACCAATGTCCGATCTTATGCCGAGACCATTCGGGAGGCGGGCGATGATCTCAGCCGCGAGACAGAGAATGACTTTCTCGACGTTGTCATCAGCGAAACGGACCGCATGACCCACATCGTGCAGGATCTTCTGACGCTCTCGCGCCTTGACTCCGGACGCAGCGAGATGAACATGGCGCGTTTTCCCTTCTCCGCCGCCATCGATGCCGTTCTCCGCTCGACCGAACTGGAAGCGCGCCGCCACAAGCACGCGCTCACGCACGATTACAGTGAAACTTTGCCGCTCATCATGGGCGACCGCGGCCGCATCGAGCAGGTCATGCTCAATGTCCTCAGCAATGCCGTGAAGTACACGCCCGACGGCGGCCATATCCGCGTCACCGCCGGCAGTGAGGGCGAAACCGTCTGGATGGAAGTCGCGGACGACGGCATCGGCATTCCCGAGGCCGACCGCTCCCGCATTTTCGAGCGTTTCTACCGCGTCGACAAGGCGCGCTCGCGCGAATCCGGCGGCACGGGTCTCGGCCTTTCCATCGCAACGGAGATCGTGCAGCGCCACCATGGCACGCTCACGCTCGTCGACCGCCCCGGTCCCGGCACGACGGTAAGACTGGAGCTTCCCATCACGCAGCCCATCGGCGGGGAGGAAAGCCATGAATAAGAACGCCAATTCGGTGCGCCACCTGCAAAATGCCGCGATTGCCGTCTTGACCGTTTCCGCCGTGTTTCTTCTCGTCCAGACGCCGCTTGTCGGCGACCTTGCAGGAAAGACGCCCTATGAGCTTGCACAGGACTGGCTCGCGGGCGACACATCGGTGGAAACCAGCGTCGCCACCGATCTGACAGAGCTTGCCCTCCCTGTGCGCGTAGCGTTTACGAACGAATACGCCCGCTACGGACTCAGCGCCATCACAACGCTTGACGCTGATTTTGAGCTTGCCGGTGCGTTTTTCAGCGAGGCGCTCGATTCCGCCGGCGTCTATGAGGCGTGCAGCGGGGAGAAGCTCCTCGCCGCGTTGCATGCCAGCAGCATCTATCTCGACCTGGAAACGCCGACGCCGCTCAATGTTCTCAGTAAAATCCTCGGTGTCGCCGACGCGCCGGAATCGTCGCTCATGCACGTCACCCGTCTGCTGCTCTACCCTGCAGAAAGCGGTACAACGCTCTATTTGCAGGATACGGATCAGGGCTTTTTCTTCAGCAAAACAAGCGTGAGCAGCACCGCGCTGCGCGAAGCGCTCGCTGCGCTCGACGGCAACGGAACCGATTTTGCTTTCTCTCTCTCCGGTGATTTTGCCAACCTCTCGCCCTACACGCTCATTTTCAGCGATCCGCCGCAGCGCTATGCGCTCTCCGCAAGCAATGCGCTCACCGATCAGGCAGCGTTTCTGCGCCTTGCCGAATTCAACCCTCATACGGAAAGCGGTTACACCGATTCCTCCGGCAACACCGTCATCAAGGAGGTCTACGGCACGCTGCGCATTCCGCCAGACGGCACTGTTACCTATCAGGGTGCAGACAGTGCCGAAGCCGGCTCGATCTACTATGTTGCCGCCGCTTCAGCCGGAAAACCTACCCCGCTTGAAGCCATCGCAGGCGCACAGCGCCTGGTCTTTACGCTGCTGCGCGACACCATCGGCGATGCAGAGCTGTATTTGAGCGGCTACGAAGGCGGCAGCAAAAGCTGTACCGTCACCTTTGACTATGCCGTAAACGGTACACCGCTGCGCTTCTCTGACGGTACCCACGCCGCATATGTGGCCATAGAGGGACAAACTATCACGAGTTTTATGCTCCACTGCCGCAGCTACACCCTCACCGATTCTCCCGCGCTGCTGCTGCCCATTCGGCAGGCCGCAGCCATTGCAGTCAAGAAATACCTCAACGCCGAGCTGCGTGTCTGCTACGATGAGCGCGGCACAGACACGGTCGGCGTCGGCTGGTTTGCCGACTGACTCTCTGAGAAAGGACGCCCGAACATGAGAACCTCGCGGCTCAAAAACATCGTCATCGTCATTCTGCTGCTTGTCAATGTGTTTCTCCTCGTTCTGCTGCTCAGCCGCCGCGCAGAGGAGCGCGGTGCGAACGAGCGCCGCATCGAGCAGCTCTGCGAGCTTTTCGAGCGCAGCGGTGTTACCTTTGACCGCGCGCTGCTGCCGAAGGTAAGTTCGCCCCTTTCCCTTTCCTTTGAGCGTGACCCTGCGCGCGAAGCCGACTTTGCCTCCGCCCTGCTCGACAGTGCCGAGCGCAGCGACTCCGGCGGCGTGAGCCGCTTTACGGGCGAATTGGGATCCTGTTCCATTCGTTCCGGCGGCACAGTTGACGCGCTGCTCTCCCGCCCCGTTGAAGATCCGGAAATCTTTGCTCACCAGCTCTTCAAATCCTTTGGCTACGCCCAACTGCCCTCTCAGCTCTCCGATGGCAGCGGCAGCATCACAGGGGTACGCAGCACAGACGGCCTGCTTATTTTCAACGCCGCGCTGACGCTCACTTTTTCCGACGGCGCGCTTACCGGCGTTTCCGGCACGTTTCTGCCGGAGCTTACCGAAGGCCGCCGCATTGACGGCATCGACGCGGTCGATGCGCTCGTGCGCTTTCTTGATTATTGCAGCACCTCCGGCGTTGTGTGTACAGAGATCTGCGCGCTCGACACGGGATACCTGCTCCAGTCGTCCGCCGCTTCTCCGCTGCGGCTGCAAAGCGTATGGCGTATCTCCACGGACGTCAATCGCTATTATGTAAACTGCAAAACCGGCGAGATCACGAAAGAATAAAATCTTTTTTCCCGCATTTCCAATTTCTTACCGCGCAGCATTGCTTTTTCTGTTTTTTTTGGTATACTGTAGATGTATTATGTGAATACCATAAACAGACGGTTCTTTTCCTGCTGTTTTTCCAAATTATAAATAGAAGTCTCACCCTCTCTTGCTAAGGAGTTTTTATGACGAAATACATCGTTCAGGGCGGTCACCCGCTCTTTGGTGAAGTGCGCATCAGCGGCGCGAAAAATGCCGCGGTCGCCATCATTCCCGCCGCTCTTCTGGTCGACGGCGTCTGCCGCATTGAAAATATTCCCCAGATCTCCGACGTGACCGCGCTGCTCAAGATTCTGGAGCAGCTCGGCGCGAATGTCCGTTTTCTCAACCGCAGCAGCGTCGAGATCGACTGCCGCCACATTTCCACCACGCAGGTCTCGCAAGAGCTTGCCCACAAGATCCGCGCCTCCTACTATCTCATTGGCGCGCTGCTCGGCCGCTTCGGCGAGGCGGAGGTCTCCATGCCCGGCGGCTGCAACTTTGGCGGTGTTCGCCCGATTGACCAGCACGTCAAGGGTTTTGTTGCCATGGGCGCTGAGGTACGCGAGGGCGACTTTATCTGTGCCAAGGCCGAAGGCGGGCGCATGAAGGGCGCGAACATCTATCTCGACGTGGTCTCCGTCGGTGCAACGATGAACATTATGATGGCCGCCGTGCTCGCCGAGGGCACCACCGTCATTGAAAATGCCGCCAAGGAACCGCACATCGTTGACCTTGCCAACTTCTTAAACTCCATGGGTGCCGACGTCAAGGGTGCCGGTACCGACACCATTCGTATCTTCGGCGTGGATAAGCTGCACGGCGGCAGCTACGCCATCATTCCCGACCAGATCGAAGCCGGCACCTACATGGCGGCCGTCGCCGCCTGCGGCGGTCAGGTTCTCGTGCGCGGCATTATCCCCAAGCACATGGACTGCATCACGGCAAAGCTTCAGGAGATGGGTGTGCAGGTCGAAGAGCAGGACGACACGCTGCTCGTACGCCGCTCGGGCAAGCTCCATCGTGCCAACGTCAAGACGCTTCCCTACCCCGGCTTTCCGACAGATATGCAGCCGCAGATCACTGTGGCGCTCTGCCTTGCCGAGGGGACGAGCATGGTCACCGAGGGCGTGTGGGACAATCGCTACCGCTATGTCGGCGAGTTGACGCGCATGGGCGCGCAGATCCGCGTTGAAGGCCGCAGCGCTGTTGTCGAGGGTGTTGATCATTTGAATGCCGCCAGCGTGCAGGCCTATGATCTGCGTGCCGGCGCTGCAATGGTCATCGCCGCTCTGGCCGCCGAAGGCACGAGTGAAGTTTCAAATGTCCACTATATTGAGCGCGGCTATGAGGACATCATCGAAAAGCTCCGCAGCATCGGCGCACAGATTGAAAGCGTCGAGTGTGAAGAAGTCGTCGAGACCCGCCAGATCGGCTGAACAACCCACCAAAAGCGCCCTGCCGCAAGGCAAGGCGCTTTTTTTCTTGAAAGAGAGCATTTTTATGTACTTGGAGATCTATTCCGAACTGCCGCAGCAGCTGCTCACCATGGCGGAAACGCCCGTGATGCAGCGGCTGAAGCACGTCGGCATGCACTGCGGCTGCGAATACACGGCCTATCCCATCTACCGCAAGGCCACCGCGCCCTATTCGCGCTATACACATTCCCTCGGCACTGCCGCCATCGTCTGGCACTTCACGCACGACTTAAAGCAAGCTGTTGCGGCAATGCTGCACGACATCGCGACGCCCGCGTTCGCTCATGTGGTCGACTTTCTGAACGGCGACCATCTCCGTCAGGAATCGACCGAAAGCCGCACACGCGCGATGATCGCCTCGTCGCCAGAGCTGATGGCGCTGCTCGACAAAAGCGGCCTGACGATCGATGACGTGGACGACTACCACCGCTACCCCATCGCCGACAATGATTCGCCCCGCCTCTCCGCCGACCGGCTTGAATACACGCTCGGCAATGCGCACCTCGTCTTTCACTGCCCGAAAGAAAAACTGAAACACATCTTCGACGATCTTTTCATCGGCAAAAATGAAGACGGCGAAGATGAACTCTGCTTTGCCCACGCCGCGCAGGCCGACGCCTTCACCCGCCTTGCCTTGCGGCAGTCGGAGTGGTTCGTCTCCGACGACGACCGCTTCAGCATGCAGGCGCTGGCCGACATTTTGCGTAAGGCACAGCAACGCGGCGTATTGACGGTGGATGACCTCTACCTTGACGAGCCGCATGTCATCAGCCTGCTTCTCTCGGACCCGGTCATTGCCGCGCATTGGCAGGAATACCGCTGCATTGTCGGCACGCAAAGCGACCCAAATCCGCCTGAGGACGTTTATGCCGTCAGGATCGCTGCAAAAAAGCGCAGCATCGATCCGCTGGTACAAGCAGAAAATGGGCTGCGGCGCTTCACAGCCATCAGCACCGACTACGCAGCAAGACTATGTACTTTCCGCGCAGATGATTTCGACCGCTGGGTCTGGGCAAGATTCAAATAAGGAAAAACCGGTGCAGCCACTTTTGGCTGCACCGGTTTTTTGATCGCAGCAAGCAAAAAGAGCAGCAGGCCTTACGACCTGCTGCTCTTTATTCAGTCTTTGGGTGACCCTCGATGGATCAATTAGACCTCAGTCTCGATGACAACACCGGAACCGACGGTACGGCCGCCCTCGCGGATAGCGAAGCGGAGACCCTTCTCGATAGCGATCGGGGTAATCAGCTCGACCTTCATGTCGACGTTATCGCCGGGCATGCACATCTCGGTGCCCTCGGGCAGGGTGATGACGCCGGTGACGTCGGTGGTACGGAAGTAGAACTGAGGACGATAGTTGTTGAAGAACGGGGTGTGACGGCCGCCCTCGTCCTTGTTCAGGACGTAAACCTGACCAACGAACTTGGTGAGGGGGTGAATGGAACCGGGCTTGGACAGAACCTGGCCGCGCTCGATCTCGTTCTTGGCAACACCACGGAGCAGGGTACCAATGTTATCACCAGCCTCGGCGTAGTCGAGCAGCTTGTGGAACATTTCGATACCGGTGACGACGGTCTTACGGCGCTCGTCGGTCAGACCGATGATCTCGACTTCCTCGCCGAGCTTCAGCTGGCCACGCTCAACACGGCCGGTAGCGACGGTACCACGACCGGAGATCGTGAAGACGTCCTCAACGGGCATCAGGAACGGCTGGTCGGCCTTACGGTCGGGCGTGGGGATCCAGGTATCGACAGCGTCCATGAGCTCGTGCATGCACTTGTACTCGGGAGCGTCGAGATCCTTGGACTCGGAGATCAGGGCGTTCAGAGCGCTGCCGCGGATGATCGGGGTCTCGTCGCCGGGGAAGCTGTAGAAGTCGAGCATCTCGCGGACTTCCATCTCGACGAGCTCGAGCAGCTCTTCATCGTCGACCTGGTCGCACTTGTTCAGGAAAACGAGAACGGAAGGCACGTTGACCTGACGGGCGAGCAGCAGGTGCTCACGAGTCTGGGCCATGGGGCCGTCGGAAGCGGCGATGACCAGGATAGCACCGTCCATCTGAGCAGCGCCGGTGATCATGTTCTTGATATAGTCGGCGTGGCCCGGGCAGTCGACGTGGGCATAGTGACGGCCCTGAATCTGGGCGTTGTCCTCGCCGGTCTTGTAGTTGTGGCCAACGCGGTCGAAGGTCTGGTACTCAACGTGAGCGGTGTTGATGGTGATACCACGCTCGCGCTCTTCCGGAGCCTTATCGATGGAGCTGTAATCGGTGTAGTCAGCACCGCCCTGCATGGCGAGGAACTTGGTGATCGCGGCGGTCAGGGTGGTCTTACCATGGTCGATATGACCGATGGTACCAATGTTTACGTGGGGCTTGGTACGCTCGAATTTCTGCTTAGCCATTAGAGTGATCCTCCTATGAAAAAATTTCGTTGTTTGCCGGTGTCATTTACATACACCGGTATTCTACCGTAAAACGCGGTATTTTGCAATACCTTTTTATCAGGCGCGGTTCGTGCGCTGGTTGATGATCTTCTCCTGAATGTTCTTCGGGATCTCGATATAATGTGCGGGCTCCATCGTGTACTGACCACGGCCCTGCGTGCAGGAACGGAGGTCAGTCGCGTAGCCGAACATCTCAGCCAGAGGAACGAAAGCGTCGATCTGCTGCGCGCCGCTGCGGGCCTCGAAGCCCTGGATCTGACCACGGCGGGAGTTGAGGTCGCCGATCACGTCGCCCATGTACTCGTCGGGGACGATGACGCAGACCTTCATGATCGGCTCGAGCAGCGTCGGGCCGGCCTTCTGGCAGGCCTCCTTGAAGGCCATGGAACCGGCGATCTTAAACGCCATTTCAGAGGAGTCGACCTCGTGATAAGAACCGTCGTACAGCGTGACCTTGACGTCAACGACCGGGTAACCGGCGAGAACACCGGAGAGCATGGCGCCCTGAATACCGGCGTCGATCGCGGGAACGTATTCCTTGGGGATCGCGCCGCCGACGAGGGCGTTGACAAACTCGTAACCCTTGCCGGACTCGTTGGGCTCGACATGGATCTTGACGTGACCGTACTGACCCTTACCACCGCTCTGACGGGCGTACTTGGTATCCTGGTCGACAGCCTTGGTGATGGTCTCCTTGTAGGCGACCTGAGGAGCGCCGACATTCGCCTCGACCTTGTACTCACGGAGCAGACGGTCGACAATGATCTCCAGATGGAGCTCACCCATACCGGCGATGATGGTCTGACCGGTCTCTTCATCGGTGTAGGTCTTGAAGGTCGGGTCTTCCTCAGCCAGCTTCATCAGCGCGATGCCCATCTTCTCCTGACCGGCCTTGGTCTTGGGCTCGATGGCAACGCGGATCACGGGCTCGGGGAACTCCATGGACTCGAGAATGATCGGAGCCTTTTCATCGCAGAGCGTATCACCGGTGGTGGTGTTCTTGAGGCCGATGACGGCGCAGATGTCGCCGGCGTAGCAGCACTCGATATCCTCGCGGTGGTTGGCGTGCATCTGCAGGATGCGGCCGATACGCTCGCGCTGATGCTTGGTGGAGTTCAGCACGGAGGTACCGGTATTCAGAATACCGGAGTACACGCGAACGAAGGACAGACGGCCGACGAACGGGTCGGTCGCGATCTTGAAGGCAAGACCGGAGAACGGCGCATTATCGTCCGCGTGACGGACGTCTTCCTCACCGGTGTCGGGGTTCACACCGTCGATCGCGGGGATATCCACGGGGGACGGCATGTAGTCGACGATCGCGTCGAGCAGCTTCTGAACGCCCTTGTTCTTGTAAGAGGTACCGCAGGTGACAGGAACCATCTTATTGTCGATGGTGGCCTGACGGATGGTCTTGCGGATGAGGTCCTGAGGAACGGGCTTCTCTTCGAGCGCCAGCTCCATGATCTCATCGTTCAGGTCAGCGCAGGCATCGACGAGCTTGGTGCGGTATTCCTGCGCCAGCTCGAGCATGTCCGCGGGGATCTCCTCGACGCGCATGTCCTTGCCGAGCTCGTCATAGTAGATGTCAGCGTCCATCTCCACCAGGTCGATGATGCCCTTGAAGGTGTCTTCAGAGCCGATCGGCAGCTGAATGGGGACGGCGTTGCACTTGAGACGGTCGTGGATCATGTGCAGAACGTTGTAGAAGTCCGCACCCATGATATCCATCTTGTTGACGTAGATCATGCGGGGGACCTTGTAGTTATCGGCCTGACGCCACACCGTCTCAGACTGGGGCTCAACGCCGCCCTTGGCGCAGAGAACGGTCACAGAGCCGTCCAGAACGCGCAGGGAGCGCTCGACCTCAACGGTGAAGTCGACGTGGCCCGGGGTATCGATGATGTTCAAGCGGGTCTGCGGGAACTGGTTCTTGCTGCCCTTCCAGTAGCAGGTGGTGGCAGCGGAGGTGATGGTGATACCACGCTCCTGTTCCTGAGCCATCCAGTCCATCGTGGCGGTACCGTCGTGGGTCTCGCCGATCTTGTAATTGACGCCGGTGTAGTACAGAATACGCTCGGTAGTCGTGGTCTTGCCAGCGTCGATATGGGCCATGATGCCGATATTTCTGGTGTTTTCCAGAGAGACTTTTCTTGCCATAATTCTCTCGTTCCTCCGTTACCAGCGGAAGTGGGCGAATGCCTTGTTGGATTCGGCCATCTTGTGGGTATCTTCGCGTTTCTTCACGGCGCTGCCGCTGTTGTTGGCGGCATCCATGATCTCGCCAGCCAGGCGCTCGGCCATGGTACGCTCACCACGGGCGCGGGCATAAGCCGTCAGCCAGCGCAGACCGAGGGTCTGACGACGGGCGGGACGGACTTCCATCGGCACCTGATAGGTGGCGCCGCCGACGCGGCGGGACTTGGTCTCCAGGCTGGGCATGATATTTTCCATGGCCTGGTTGAAAACATCGAGAGGCTCATTGCCGGTCTTGTCCTTGATCATGTCGAACGCGCTGTAAACGACCTTCTGGGCAACACCCTTCTTGCCGTCGAGCATCACGCTGTTGACGAGCTTGGTCACGAGGACGCTGTTGTACATGGGATCGGGCAGAACTTCTCTCTTGGGAACATTACCTCTTCTGGGCACTTTGCTTCCCTCCTTCTTATAATTTAGAAATCATAGGTACTCGCGAATGGGGCTCTCCCCCATCGTGTTCCGGCCTGCCAAAGAGGTGAATGACACAAATATATATCAAACCTTTTCGGCAAAGCTCATTTCAAGGTCGCAGCCTTACTTCTGCTTCGGGCGCTTGGCGCCGTACTTGGAGCGGGACTGCATGCGGCCCTGCACGCCCTGAGCGTCCAGAGTGCCGCGGATGATGTGGTAACGCACACCAGGGAGGTCCTTCACACGGCCGCCGCGGATCATGACCACAGAGTGCTCCTGCAGGGAATGACCGACGCCGGGAATGTAAGCGGTGACCTCATAGCCATTGGTGAGGCGGACACGGGCGATCTTACGAAGAGCGGAGTTCGGCTTCTTCGGGGTCGCAGTACGGACTGCGGTGCAAACGCCACGCTTCTGGGGAGAGGCGAGGTCGGTCTCCTTGTTCTTCAGCGTGTTAAGACCATACTGCAGAGCCGGGGAGTTGGACTTGTAAGTCGACTGCTGTCTGCCCTTGCGAACCAACTGGTTAAAAGTAGGCATTCTTGTTTCTCCTTTCCTGAAATGATGTGATATATATTTTTTACAGGATATTGGAATAATATCCCGAAAAAACCTTAGTCTTTCAGAACGGCGATCACCGCCGCGCCAACGGCGATGCCCGCGCAATGGCCGAGCTGCGCCATCGTGGCGTGATCGTCGATCACGATTCCCTGCTCGCGCCCCAGACGCTCGAGTGGTTCGAGCACGGCAGGGTCGGCGTCACAGGCGATATACAGCTTTTCCGCGCGGTTTTCCCGCAGTGCACGCATCGTCTGCTTGATGCCCGCTACCTTGCGGCATGTGGACAGATCCGGCGTCACGGCAGGTCCCTCCTGACGGTATGACAAATTCCGTGGGACATACCCACGCAAGTTGAAATTATACCATGAGGCACACAAGCCGTCAAGCGTTTTTTCTTGCCGTCTACACAAAATAATGCCTGAAACGCCGCGGTTTTCCTGAATTTTTTTGTGCGTTCCGCGCCGCTGCCGCGCTCGCATTCCCCGCAGGTCAAAAAAGAGACGCGGAAGCGTCCGCGTCTCTTTTTATTCGAATGAATGAGATCTTGCTCACACTTCGACGGCATTCGTGATGATGCGCGGCTCGTGCGGCTCCTCCTCGGGCTTCTCGGGATCGGGGACGATCTCCTCGGCGAAGTCACGGTAGGCGGTCAGACCCGCGCCGGCGGGAATGAGCTTACCGATGATGACGTTCTCTTTCAGGCCGACGAGGTGGTCGACCTTGCCCTTGATGGCGGCTTCGGTCAGAACCTTGGTCGTTTCCTGGAAGGATGCAGCGGACATCCAGCTGTCGGTCGCAAGAGAGGCCTTCGTGATACCCATGAGCAGCTGCGTGGCAACAGCCTCCTGCAGCTTTTCGCCGGTCTCTGCGTTGACCTCGCCCGCGGCATTGCGCGCGCGGATCTCCTCGTTGGCGTCCTCATACTCGAGCAGGTCGACCATCGAGCCGGAGAGCAGGTTGGTGTCGCCGGACTCCTCGACGCGCACCTTGCGCATCATCTGGCGGACGATGACCTCGATATGCTTATCGTTGATGTCAACGCCCTGCTGACGGTAAACCTTCAAAACTTCCTGAATGAGGTAGTCATGAACGGCGGACGTGCCGCGGATGCGCAGGATATCGTGCGGAGACAAAGCGCCCTCCTGCAGCTGCGTACCCTTGGCGATCACATCGCCGTCCTTCACGCGCAGGCCCGTGTGCGGCACGGAGTAGATGCGGTTGTCGCCGTCGTCCGCGGTGACGATGATGTTGAGGAGGCTGCCCTTGGTGGCTTCCTCAAAGCGAACCTTACCGGAGATCTCGGCGAGGGTCGCCATCTTCTTGGGACGGCGCGCCTCAAACAGTTCCTCGACTCGCGGAAGACCCTGCGTGATATCGCCGCCGGCAACGCCGCCGCTGTGGAAGGTTCGCATCGTCAGCTGCGTACCGGGTTCGCCGATGGACTGTGCCGCGATGATACCGACCGCCTCGCCGGGACCGACGGGCTTGGAGGTGGCAAGGTTCATGCCGTAGCACTTCGCGCAGACGCCGCTGTGTGCCTTACAGGTGAGCACGGTGCGGATCTCGACGGAGTGGATGTCGAACTTCTCCATGAGGTCAGCATCTTCGGGGGTCATCATGTGATCCTTGGAGATGAGCACCTCGTCCGTGCCGGGCTTCAGAACGTCGTGGACCGGGTAGCGGCCGTTGACGCGTTCGGAGAACTTTTCGATGACCTGGCCGTTCTCGCTGATCTCGCCGATCATGATGCCGCGCGTTGCGCCGCAGTCGTCGGAACGGATGATGACATCCTGGCAGACGTCGACCATTCGGCGGGTCAGGTAACCGGAGTCTGCGGTACGAAGCGCCGTATCGGCAAGACCCTTACGGGCGCCTCGGGAAGAGGTGAAGTATTCAAGGACAGACAGACCTTCGCGGAAGTTTGCCTTGACGGGGATCTCGATCGTCTTACCGGCGGTGTTGGCCATCAGGCCGCGCATACCGGTCAGCTGACGGATCTGCTTCATCGAACCACGGGCGCCGGAGTCCGCCATCATAAAGACGGGGTTGTAGCGATCCATGTTCTTCTGCAGCGCATCGGTAACGTCGGCGGTGGTCTTTTCCCACTCCTTGACGACGGCGCGGTAACGCTCATCTTCGGTCATGAAGCCCATTTTGAACTGGTCTTCAATGTCGACAACGCGCTGCTCGGTCTCGGCGATGAGGGTGTACTTCTCCGGCGGGATCGTCATATCCGCAACGGAGATGGTGATGGCCGCAAGGGTAGAGAACTTATAACCCGTGGCCTTGATGTTATCGAGTACCTCGGCTGCGATGGTGAAGTTGTGCATCTTGATCGTACGGTCGACGATCTTGCCGAGCAGCTTCTTGCCGCAGATGTCGGTGATCTCGTAGTCAAAATAGTGCTCGGTCGGCGCGCCGTTTTCATCTACGCGCCTCACAAAGCCAAGATCCTGCGGAATGTTGCGGTTGAAGATGATGCGGCCGATCGTGATGCGCACGACCTTGCTGCCCATGGTGCCGTCCGGCAGCTGCTTCGTCGCGCGGACGAGAATGGGCTGATGAATACCGATAAGGTGGTTGTTGTAGGCGAGCATTGCCTCATCCTCATCGCGGTAAACGTTGAGGTGAACGGTGGCCTTTTCCTCGTCGGTCAGCTCATCGTAGCGCTTGCCAGCGAAGGCAAAGTCGATGCCCTCAGGCCAGAATTCGTCGTTGTCCATCTGGGAAACGCCGTTTTCAAAGCGCTCGAAAGTGAGGTAGTAGGAGCCGAGCACCATATCCTGCGTCGGCACCGTAACAGGCCCGCCGTCCTGCGGACGCAGGAGGTTGTTTGCAGAGAGCATGAGGATACGGGCCTCGGCCTGCGCCTCGGCAGACAGAGGAACGTGAATGGCCATCTGGTCGCCGTCGAAGTCCGCGTTGAATGCGGTACAGTTCAGCGGGTGGAGCTTGAGGGCGCGGCCCTCGACCAGCACCGGCTCAAACGCCTGAATACCGAGGCGGTGGAGCGTCGGCGCGCGGTTGAGCATGACGGGGTGATCCTTGATGACGACGTCGAGCGCGTCCCAGACCTCAGCACGACCCTTGTCGACCATCTTCTTGGCGGACTTGATGTTGTTGGCGGCGCCGTCCTCGACGAGCTTCTTCATGATGAAGGGGCGGAACAGCTCGAGCGCCATTTCCTTGGGCACGCCGCACTGGTAGATCTTGAGCTCTGGGCCGACGCAGATAACGCTACGGCCGGAATAGTCAACACGCTTACCCAGCAGGTTCTGGCGGAAGCGGCCCTGCTTACCCTTGAGCATGTCAGAAAGGGACTTGAGCGCGCGGTTGTTCGCGCCGGTGACGGCACGGCCGCGGCGGCCGTTGTCGATCAGCGCGTCGACAGCCTCCTGCAGCATGCGCTTCTCGTTGCGCACGATGATGTCGGGCGCGTTGAGCTGGATAAGGCGCTTGAGGCGGTTGTTGCGGTTGATCACGCGGCGGTAGAGGTCATTCAAGTCGGAGGTCGCGAAGCGGCCGCCGTCGAGCTGGACCATCGGGCGGATCTCGGGCGGAATGACTGGCAGCACGTCGATGATCATCCACTCGGGCTTGTTACCGGAAATGCGGAAGGCATCGACGACCTCAAGGCGCTTGACGATGCGCGCCTTCTTCTGGCCGCTCGCGCTCTTGAGTTCGGTGTGCAGCTGCTCGGACAGGGCTTCGAGATCGATCTGCTGGAGGAGCTTCTTGACGGCCTCGGCGCCCATACCGGCGTCGAAATCGTCCTCATACTTCTCGCGCATATCGCGGTATTCCTTCTCCGAGAGGATCTGGTTGCGCATCAGCGGGGTCTCGCCGGGATCGGTGACGATATAGGCGGCGAAATACAGCACCTTTTCAAGGATGCGGGGGCTGATGTCGAGCAGCAGACCCATGCGGGAGGGAATGCCCTTGAAATACCAGATATGGGAAACGGGCGTGGCGAGCTCGATGTGACCCATGCGCTCGCGGCGAACCTTGGCGCGCGTAACTTCCACGCCGCAGCGGTCGCAGATCTTGCCCTTGTAGCGGATCTTCTTATACTTGCCGCAGTGGCACTCCCAGTCCTTGGTGGGGCCAAAGATGCGCTCGCAGAACAGGCCATCGCGCTCGGGCTTGAGGGTGCGGTAGTTGATGGTCTCAGGCTTTTTGACTTCGCCGTAAGACCATTCACGGATCATCTCCGGAGAAGCGATGCCGATTTTGATCGCGTCAAACGTTGCGTAACTCATTCTATATGCTCCTCCTTCTCTCAGTCTTCCTGATCGTCGCCGGCAAAGTCGGCGTTGACTTCATCTTCAGCGACATATTCAAAGCCTGCGTCCTCGAGCTCGGCTTCATCAGCGAAGGGATTGTTGCGGTGGCGGTCATCTTCAGCGTCCATGCGGGCGAGGTTGAAGGTATCCATCGCGTCCTCGTCTTCCTTGAGTTCGATCTGGTTGCCGTCGCGGTCAAGCACCTGAACATCGAGGCAGAGCGCCTGGAGTTCCTTGACAAGAACCTTGAACGACTCGGGCACACCCGGCTGCGGGATATTGTGGCCCTTGACGATGGACTCGTAGGTACGCACACGACCGGTCACGTCGTCGGACTTGACCGTCAGGATCTCCTGCAGGGTATAAGCCGCGCCGTAAGCCTCGAGCGCCCAAACTTCCATTTCGCCGAAGCGCTGGCCGCCGAACTGTGCCTTACCGCCGAGCGGCTGCTGGGTAACAAGGGAGTAGGGCCCGGTGGAACGGGCGTGGATCTTATCGTCGACCAGATGGTGCAGCTTGAGGAAGTAAACGTAACCGACGGTGACCTTGTTGTCGAAACGCTCACCGGTACGGCCGTCGTACAGCCAGCTCTTGCCCTCGGGATCGAGGCCAGCCTTGATCAGCTCCTGCTGGATCTCGTCGTAGCTCGCACCGTCGAAAATCGGCGTTGCGACCTTATAGCCGAGGGTCTTGGCGGCATAGCCCAGATGAACTTCGAGCACCTGACCGATGTTCATACGGGACGGAACGCCCAGGGGGTTCAGCACGATGTCGAGCGGCGTACCGTCGGGCAGGAAGGGCATATCCTCCTGCGGAAGAATGCGGGAAACAACGCCCTTGTTACCGTGACGACCGGCCATCTTATCGCCCGGCTGGATCTTGCGGCGCTGCGCGATATAAACGCGCACGACCATGTTGACGCCGGGGCCGAGCTCGTCGCCCGCCTCGCGGGAGAAGACCTTGGCATCGACAACGATGCCGCTCTCGCCGTGGGGCACCTTAAGGGAGGTGTCGCGCACTTCGCGCGCCTTTTCACCGAAGATGGCGCGCAGCAGGCGCTCTTCTGCGGTGAGGTCGGTCTCGCCCTTGGGCGTAACCTTACCGACGAGGATATCGCCGGCGTGAACCTCAGCGCCGATGCGGATGATGCCGCGCTCGTCGAGATCCTTGAGCGCGTCCTCACCGACGTTGGGGATATCGCGGGTAATCTCTTCGGGGCCGAGCTTGGTGTCGCGTGCGTCAAGCTCGTACTCCTCGAGGTGAATAGAGGTGTAGTAGTCCTCGCGGACAAGGCGCTCGTTCAGGAGAACGGCGTCCTCGTAGTTGTAGCCTTCCCAGGTCATGAAGCCGACGAGGATATTGCGGCCGAGGGCGATCTCGCCCTGATCGGTCGCCGGGCCGTCAGCAAGAACGGTGGGATCTTCCCACACGCCCTGCTCGTTCAGGCGGCGGCCGTGCACGCGCTCGCCGACGTCGACGATCGGGTGCTGGTTGATGCAGGTGCCGTGGTTGGAGCGCAGGAACTTCGTGAGCTTGTATTCCTTCGTCTCGCCGTTGTCGTAGGCAACGGTGATGGCGCGTGCGTCCATCTTGGTGACGATACCGTCACCTTCGGCAAGGATCACGACCTCGGAGTCCATGCAGATCTTGTGCTCCATACCGGTGCCGACGATGGGCGCCTCGGGGCGAAGCAGAGGAACGGCCTGGCGCTGCATGTTCGCGCCCATCAGTGCGCGGTTTGCGTCGTCGTTGGGCAGGAACGGGATCATTGCCGTTGCGATGGAGACCATCATACGCGGAGAAATATCGATATAGTCGACGCGCTCGCGGTCGACCTCGACGATCTCGTCGCGGTGACGGCAGGTAATACGCTGGTTGACGAGGCAGCCGTTTTCATCAACAGGCTCGGCAGCCTGACCGACGATGTACTGATCCTCAACGTCTGCGGTCATATACTCGATCTCGTCGGTCACGCGGCAGGTCTCGTGATCGACCTTGCGGAAGGGAGCTTCGATAAAGCCGTACTCGTTGATGCGGGCGTAGGTCGCAAGATAGGAGATCAGGCCGATGTTCGGACCTTCCGGCGTCTCGATCGGGCACATACGGCCGTAGTGGCTGTAATGCACGTCTCGCACTTCCATGTTTGCACGCTCGCGGGAAAGGCCGCCGGGACCCAGAGCAGAGAGACGGCGCTTGTGCGTCAGCTCCGCGAGCGGGTTCGTCTGATCCATGAACTGAGAGAGCGGAGAAGAACCGAAGAACTCCTTGATCGCCGCGGTGACGGGGCGGATGTTGATGAGGCTCTGCGGGGTGACGATGTCAAGATCCTGGATCGTCATGCGCTCGCGAATGACGCGCTCCATGCGGCTAAAGCCGATGCGGAACTGGTTCTGCAGCAGCTCGCCCACGCAGCGCAGGCGGCGGTTGCCGAGGTGGTCAATGTCGTCCTTAAAGACGATGCCGTGCGCCAGCGCGTTCATGTAGTTGATGGAAGCGAGGATATCGTCGACGAGAATGTGCTTGGGCACAAGGCGGTCGGCGTTGTCGTGAATGGCTTCCTTGAGCTCCTCGCCGCTGTACTGCTCGAGCAGCTCCTTGAGCACGCTCTCGCGCACGCGCTCCTTGATGCCGCACTCGGCCACGGGGTCAAAGTCGACAAAGCGGCCGAGATCGACCATGTGGTTGGAGAAAACGCGCATCGTGCGGCCATCGACCTCGATGGTCACGTCGTTGACGCCGATGGCGTCCATCTCGCGGGCCTCCTCGTCGGTGACGATGTGGCCTGCGTCGAACAGGATCTCGCCCGTGCGCGGATCGGCAACGGGATAGACAAGCTTCTGCCCGCGGATACGCGCCCACAGGGAGAGCTTCTTGTTGTACTTGTAGCGGCCGACCATGGACAGGTCATAGCGGCGCGGATCGAAGAAGAGGTTGTTGATGAGCGTTTCGCAGGCCTCGACCGTGGGCGGCTCGCCCGGGCGCAGCTTGCGGTAAATCTCGAGCATGGCCTCTTCATAAGTCTTGCAGGCGTCCTTTTCGAGCGTGGCGGTCACGCGGTCGTCGTCGCCGAACAGCTCAAGAATCTCCGCGTCGGTCTTGAAGCCGATGGCACGGATCAGCTCAGTGATGGGGAGCTTGCGGTTCTTGTCGATGCGCACCCAGAACATCTCGTTGGCGTCGGTCTCGTATTCGAGCCATGCGCCGCGGTACGGGATGACGGTGGAGGTCAGCAGCGGGAGGTCGGTTTTGAGGTCGATCTCCTTGCCGTAGTAAATGCCGGGGGAACGAACGAGCTGGGAGACGACCACGCGCTCAGCACCGTTGATGACGAAGGTACCGGAGTCGGTCATCAGCGGGAAATCGCCCATGAAGATCTCCTGCTCCTTGATCTCGCCGGTCTCCTTGTTGTAGAGGCGCACGCTCACCTTCAGGGGAGCGGCATACGTCGCGTCGCGCGCCTTGCACTCGAGCACGTCGTACTTGGGCGCTTCGTCCATTTTGTAGTCGATGAAGCTCAGCTCAAGGTTGCCCGCGTAGTTCGAGATCGAGGCAACATCGGAAAAGACTTCGCGCAGACCCGTATCGAGGAACCACTGGTAGGACTTCTTCTGAAGCGCCAGCAGGTTCGGCATCTCCACGATCTCCTCGTGTCGGGCGAAATTCTTGCGAAGGGTTTTGCCATACATCTTGTCTTTGGCCATTTTGCTCTTCACGCCTTTCTTTTCTTCAAGCCCTGTCCGCTTGAAGGAATGTATTGCGGCGGCTGCTTTCAGTTCGATACACCCGGCCTTGTTGTAAAATAAGGCGAACTGCATCTTGCTTTTTTTGCCGCGTTATGCTATTCTTTCGGTAATGGGTGGGGAATCGTCCTCACCTTTTCCCGTTTATAAGCGCTTAATTTTACCAAATAGAAACGGAAAAGTCAAGGCTTTTTTTGTGAACATCTGCGGTTTCCGCAGATGTTTTTTTGTGCGCTTCGACGGATTTTGCCGCGGATTGCAATATATTTGTCGCTGTGGTATGATGTTCGCATAGTTTTGCGCGCTTTGCGCGCAGCCGATGAAAGGAGCTTGTGCCATGAGACCCATCGCCATTGATGATTTCTGCGCCGTTCGCTCGCTGGCGAACGTGACGTTTTCCCCCGAGGGAACGACCGCCTGCTTCACCGTAAGCCAGGCAAAAAAAGAAAAAAACTGCTATGATTCCCGCCTCTATACGCTCAAAGACGGCGTCGTCCGTGCGCTGACCAGCGGCGGAAGGGAATCCTCCTTCTGCTATCTCGACGAGAACACCGTCCTCTTTGCAGCCGACCGTGAGGGCGAGAAGGAGCCCTCGCTCCAGAGCCGTTTTTATCGGATCGCGCTCGACGGCGGCGAGGCGGAGCTTGCCTTCACCTTCCCCATTCCCGTGTCCGCCGTCTATCCGCTTCCGGGCGGCGATCTGCTCGCCGTTGGCTCGACCTTCCCGGGCTTTGAGGAACTCTACAAGGGCGACAAAAAGCTTATCAAGGCCTACCTTGATGACAAGAAGGAAAACGAGGACTATGAGGTCATCGAGCAGCTCCCCTGGTGGTGGAACGGCGGCACCTACACCCGCGGCGCATACGAGAGCCTTTTCTATTACGAAGCGAAAAAGAAGTCCCTCACCCGCCTGACGGAGAAAGGCTTCAACGTGTCCGACGTGCAGCTCACGGCGGATAAGAAAACGGTTTATTATAGCCTGCTCGATGTGTCCGTTCCGCGTCCCGCGCACTTCGGCGGTGAGGATCTTTACCGCATGGAGCTTGCAGCGCGCAAGCAGGAGATCGTCGTGAAGAGCCGTCCCGATTTTGTCATCTCGACCTACGCCCTCGGCGCGTCCTTCCTGCTGCTCGCCGCCGCGGACGGCAAGTTCGGCATGAATACCGACTGCGACTTCTACAAGCTCGACTATGAGACGCTCGCCGTCACGCCCTACGCCGTTTACGGCGAGGCCATCGGCTCCTCCGTCGGCTGCGACGTCCGCCACGGCGGCGGTCAAGCGTTCAAGATGGACGGCGACGTGCTGTACTTCATCTCGACGCGCTTCGACGGCGCGGGGCTCTACAAGCTCGAAGACGGCACCGTCTCCCCCGTTCTCGTGCGCGACGGCAGCGTCGACAGCTTCGACCGCTGCAACGGCAAAATGCTGCTCTGTGCGCTCTGGGACATGAAGCCGCAGGAGCTTTATAATGAAGAAGGCCGCCGCGTCACGCGCTTCAACGACGCGGCGCTGCGCGGCAAGTACGTCGCCCGGCCCGAGGCCATTTGCTTCACGCGCGGCGACCACGAGGTGCACGGCTTTATCCTAAAGCCGATGGACTTCGAAGCGGGCAAAAAGTACCCCGTCATCTTCGACATTCACGGCGGACCCAAGACCGTCTACGGCCCCGTTTTCTACCATGAGATGCAGTACTGGGCAAGCCGTGGCTACTTTGTCATCTTTTGCAACCCCACCGGCAGCGACGGGCGCGGCGCGTTCATGGACATTCGCGGCAAGTACGGCACGGTCGACTTTGACGACCTCATGGCCTTCTGCGACACGGCGCTCGCGCGTTATCCCGAGATGGACGCAGACAATCTCTTTGAGACCGGCGGCTCCTACGGCGGCTTTATGACCAACTGGATCATCGGCCACACCGACCGCTTCCGCGCCTGCGCCAGCCAGCGCTCGATCTCAAACTGGACGAGCTTTTACGGCGTGTCCGACATCGGCCCGGACTTTTCTGAGGATCAGTGCGGCTCGACCATCTGGCCGGACGTCGAAAAGTTCTGGTGGCACAGCCCCATGAAGTACGCCGATCAGGTCAAAACGCCGACGCTCTTCCTTCACTCGTTTGAGGACTATCGCTGCCCTGTCGATCAGGGCTATCAGATGTACTCCGCGCTCGTTGCGCACGGCGTGGAGAGCAGACTCGTCCTCTTCCGCGGCGAAAACCACGAGCTTTCGCGCAGCGGCAAGCCCAAGCACCGCCTCCGCCGCTTAAACGAGATCACGACCTGGTTCGAGCAGCACAAGGCGTAAGGAGTTTCCATGGAAATTCGCAAAACCACAGCAAACGATATTGACGCCATCATGGACATCTTCGCCTCCGCCAAGTGCTACATGAAGGCAAACGGAAATGCCTCCCAGTGGGACGGCAACTACCCCGACCGCGCCACGCTGGACAACGACATTGCCAACGGCAACAGCTATGTTTTTATCGACAACGGAGAGGTTGTCGGAACCTTTGCCTTCATCTGCGGCGAAGATGAGACTTACCGCGTGATCGGAAACGGTGCATGGCGCTCGGACGCCCCCTACGGCACCGTCCACCGCCTCGCCTCCAACGGAAGCGTGCGCGGGCTTTCCAAAGCCTGCTTTGACTTCTGCACCGCAAAAGTCTCTTACCTGCGCGCCGACACACATGCGGACAACCGCACGATGCAAGCACTGCTTGAAGCCTATGGCTTTCAAAAGTGCGGCACGATCCACTCCTTTGACGGCCTTGCGCTCGTCGCATACGACTACATCGTGCGCAGTTGACCGCCTTTGGCGCATTGGCAGCGCAGCGTGGCAGCAATACTGTAGAAGCGCCCGCTTACCTTTTAGTAAGCGGGCGCTTTTTTGGTGCTCTTTCAGATCTCAGGGCCGTTGTAGTAATGATAGTCGTCGCCGTCGATGAAACGGTCATCGCGTGCGAGCTTTTTGATCATGCGGTACGCCGCAAGAAACAGCACAGCGACGAACGCGACGAAAAACCACGCATAGCCGTCGTACTCATAAGTCGCAATGTAATCATACGCACCGTGCAGCAGCACCGGTATCACAACGGCGAAGCGGCGGCAGCGCAGGCAGCGATCCGCATCGCCGATATTGTCGTAGCGCTTGGCAAGGCCGTAAAATGCACCCATGAAAGCGCCGAAGCAGGCATGTCCCGGCACAGCCGTGATAGCGCGTACCAGTGCTGTGCCGAGACCATACATCAGCACATAGCTGATGTTCTCCCACAGGGCAAAGCCAAGCGAAACAAACACGGCATAGACCACGCCGTCAAACTGGCAGTTGAATTCGCCCGACCACCAGGTGCGCTTTCTCAGCAGCAGGTATTTGAACCCCTCCTCTGAAAGCGCGACCACAACGAAGTAAAGCAGCACGTTGTAGGCGGTTGAATTCTGCGGCAGAAGAATGCCGAGGATCGCCTCGCCGATCTGCTCGGTAACGATGGCGGCAAACGTTGCAAGGATACCAAAGACCATAAGTGAGAGCAGCAGTCCCGGTGACTCCTTATCGAGCCGATCCTCCTTGTAGACAAAGCGCAGCAGGACAATGGCCGGAATGACCGCTGCGGCGATCAGAATAGGGTTTACATAAAACAGAAACATGGCTGCAACCTTCTCTTTATCACAATGTCATAGGATAGCATCAGCATAACAGCCGCGGCAGGATTTGTCAATGCAGCCGGTATTTGGATATTTTCCCACTTGACTGGAAGGAAAAGCGTGAGTATGATAATTGCATTCACTTTACTTGTGTAAAGAGGGAGAACTCGATGGAACGCCAAAAGCAGTGGCTCGGCGGACTGTGCGTTATTTTAGGCGCGGTGATCTTCGGCAGCATGCCGCTGAGCGCCAACTTTCTCTATGCACAGGACGTGACGCCAATGATGCTCGTATTCTTGCGCAATACCCTCTCTCTCCCCGTTCTCGCACTGTTGGGGTGGAGGCAGGGAGGCCTTCGGCTGAGCCGCGGCGCGCTGATCGAAACCGGGCTGAGTGGTCTTTTCGGCTGTTTTCTCACTCCTGTCTTGCTCTTTAGCTCCTATCGCTATCTTGCCTCCGGCATGGCCGCAGTATTTCATTTTGCTTATCCGGTCATTGTCGTGTTGGGCGGCCTTCTGCTGCGTGAACAGGTGAAAAAGCGCGCGCTGTTTTGCGCGCTGCTCTGCTCGCTCGGCATTGCACTGCTCATTGATCCCCGCGGCGCAATTGACCCTCTCGGTGTGATGCTGGCGCTATCTTCCGGTGTGACCTATGCCGTCTATATCCTGCTTCTCGGGCATTTCCGCCACCGTGAGGTCTCTGGCTTCCGCCTGAGCTTTTACATGGCGTTCATCAGTTCGGTCTGTACACTGCCCCTCTGCCTGATCACGCATCAGTTCCGCCTGCCGCAGACAGTGGGCGGTTGGGGCGTAGCAATCTTCTTTTCCCTCACCCTCTGCGTCGGTGCAGTCGTGCTCTTCCAGAAGGGAACATTTTTGATCGGCGCGCAGCGCGCGGCCATTCTCAGCACATTCGAACCAATCACGAGCATCTTTGCCGGCATTCTCTTCCTGCACGAAACGCTCACGCTGCGTATTCTTCTCGGTTCGTCTCTTACGCTGCTTGCAAGCGTGCTCATCACCACAAGCGGCAGCGAAAGCACAGACGATCCGGAATAGAGTGCCGCAGTTTCACTTTCACCAAGGAGGTCTCTCTTCCCATGCGCAGCAAATCCCCCGCGGGCGCGGCGCTGAAAGCGGCATTCCCGCACACCATTCCCATTTTAGCAGGTTTTCTCTTCCTCGGCATGACCTATGGGGTCTACATGCGCACGTCGGGCTTCAGCTTCTGGTATCCGATGATCATGAGCATCGTCATCTTCGGCGGCAGCCTTGAATTTGTGACCACGAGTATGCTGCTCGCACCGTTCGCGCCGGTGCAGGTCTTTCTGATGGCGGTCATGATCCAGGCGCGTCATCTGTTCTATGGCATTTCGATGCTCGACAGGTATAAGGGCACAGGTTGGAAAAAGCCTTATCTCATCTATGCCATGTGCGATGAAACATTCAGTGTCAACTATACAGCAGAGATCCCCGAGGGTGTGGATCATGGTTGGTTCTACTTCTTCGTCTCGCTGCTCGATGAACTCTACTGGTTTCTGGGCGCGACGCTCGGCGGCGTTCTCGGCGGACTGTTGCGCTTCAATACCGAGGGGCTCGACTTTGTGATGACGGCGATGTTTGTTGTCATCTTCATGGACCAGTGGCTCAAGGAAGCGCATCATTTCAGCGCATGGATCGGCCTTGCGGCGAGCGTCGCGTGCCTGCTTCTCTTCGGTGCGGACAACTTCCTCATTCCGACAATGATCTGCATTCTCATTGCGCTGACCGCGCTGCGCAAGCCCATCGAAGCAAAGACACGGGAGGCGGCAAAATGACGATCTTCCAACAGGCCCTCACCATTGTTCTCTGCGCGCTCGGTACGCTGCTCACGCGCTTTCTGCCGTTTCTCGTCTTCAGTCCGAAAAAGCCGACGCCGAAATACATTCAATACCTCGGCTCGGCACTGCCGGGAGCGATCTTCGGTATGCTCGTTGTCTACTGCCTGCGCAATGTCGACGTGCTGCACTTTTCCCACGGGCTGCCCGAGCTCATTGCCATCGCCGTAACGATCAGCCTGCACCTGTGGAAGAAACAAATGCTGCTCTCCATCGCGGGCGGCACGGTGTGCTACATGCTGCTGGTGCAGTTCGTGTTCTGATTTTGATTTCAACTTCAACAGAAAAGGAAGGTCTTACCATGCGCGTTATTGATCTCACGCACACCATTTCCGAAAATATGCCGGTCTACCCCGGCACGGAGCCGCCGATCCTCGCCGGTGCGAACACCTACGAAAAGGACGGCTTCAAAGAAACCAAGCTGACCATGTACACCCACACGGGCACGCACATGGATCCGCCCGCGCACCTTTTTGCCGGCCGCACGACGCTCGACGCCTTCCCCGCCTCGCAGTTCATCGGTAAGGCGCTCGTCATCGAGTGCAGCGACCTAAAAGAGGGCGAGGCCATCACGCTTGAGCGTATCCTCGCCTATGGAAGCGACGCGGAAGAGGCAGATTTTCTGCTCTTTCACCTCGGCTGGGACAAGCGCTGGAGAACAGACGCCTACTTTGGCGACTATCCCTGCCTCGACGATGCGGCGATGGATTACATCATCGCGGGCGACTACAAGGGCATCGGCTTCGACGTGATCGGTCTTGACCCCATCGCGGATGAAAACCTGACGCGGCACAAAAAGCTTTTCGCGCACAAAGACATCGTCAATATCGAAAATCTCAAGGATCTCGACCTCTGCGGCAGCGGTCTCTTTTCCTTTAGCTGCTTTCCGCTCAAGCTTGAAAACTGCGACGGCTCGCCCATCCGCGCAGTCGCGTGGTTCGAGGACTGATACGATACGCTTTGACGCAGCAAATGAAACGTTCAGGAGGAATACCATGGCAGAGAAGCAGGCCTTGACCGCACTTTTTGAAAAATATATCCGCTCGATCAGGTGACCGAATCGCTGATCGTGAATTGCTTTGAAGAAGGCTCGGCGGCAAGCAACTTTGCCTATGAGCAGTTTTTTACGACGCTTGAGCAGACCGTGGAAGAGCTTGCCAAATGCTTCTTGCTGGAATTCGGCGAAAACAAAGAACTCTCCTACGGGAGATGCCGTCAGGAAAAGTCCTTCAACGATCTATATGACGGTCTGAAGAACATCGAGTAACAACAGATTTCTCCGTCTCATTATGGACAACAATTGCCCCTCCGTATTCAAAATACGGAGGGGCAACTTTATGGTTCTTTTTATCGCTCAATGAGTTTCTGGCCGCTGCCGTAGAGATAGTCGTAGTTTTCGCGTATGATGTTCTTGATAAACGGGATACACAGCACAGCGTCCGCGGCGATCCAGGCGCAGGGGTCTGCCACGCACAAACCGTAGACCGCAGCCTGCGGCGCCTGCGCGCTGACCATGCCGCCCGCGAGTGCAGCGGGCAGCAGCAAACAGACCGCCACACGCGCGACAAGCTCGGCCGCACCCGCACCCAGCACGAACTGCGGCTTGCCGATACCCTGCACACAGTTGCGTGCAACGAAGATAAACCCGAGGAACCCGTAGAGGGAAAGGTCGACATAGAGATACGAATTGCCGAAGCGGATCGTTTCCGCCGTCACCTTGTCCGCACTGAGGAAAATGCGCAGATAAGTGCCGTCAATGGTAAGCAGCAACCCGATCAGAATGGAACATGCCGCCATGATGAGCATGATGATGATCGACTGGACCGTGCCCTTTTTGATGCGCTTTGTGTCACCCGCGCCGAGATTCTGCGCCGTAAAGCTGGTCATCGCAGAGCCGAGACCGTTGAGCGGCGTCATCAGCAGACTGTTGACCTTGTTTGCCGCACCGAAACCGTTCTGCGCCGCATTGGAGACCATCGCTCCACCCAGCATATCAAACTGAACAACAATGCTCTGCACCACGATGATGCCGATTGCCAACACCGAAAACTGTAAGCCGAGCGGAATGCCCTGAATGAGATGGCGCACAATGTCATGCCGCTCGATCTTCCAGTCCTCACTGTGCAGATGCAGTTCAGGGTATTTGAAAAATGCGTAGGCAAAGCAGCCCAATGTGCTTACGAGCTGCGCGCTCACCGTGGCGACGGCCGCACCGGCAACACCCCAGCGGAACACAACGATGAAAAGCAGGTCAAGCCCCACATTCAGCAGCGTAGAAAAGAGCAGGAAGGCAAGCGGTGTCACGCTGTCGCCCATGCTGCGCAGAAAGGAGCAAATAAAATTATAGAACAGCTGCGCGCCGATCCCGGCAAAAATGATGGCACAATAGGTGTAGGCCGCGCGATAGACTTCCGGGCTGTCAGGCGTTACATTGATCCATGCGAGCATTGGATCGAGCAGCACAAGCGCCAATGCCGTAAGCACCACTGTGAGAACACCGGAAAGGACGATCTGCGTTGTCAGCGAGCGGCGCACACCCGCCGGATTGTGCGCGCCGACATTACAAGATGTGACTACGCAGAAGCCCGCGCTGACGCCAAAGGCAAACTGCAAAAAGATAAAAATGAGCGACGACGTATCGTTGACACCAGCAACTTCCTGCGCCGTCAATGTCTGGCCAACGATCGCCGCATCGCTGATCGTATAGACCTGCTGCAACAAATAAGAAACAATGATCGGGAAAGAAAATGCCAGTATCGTTTTCCAGCATTCCCCTTGTGTGAGCTCCACCGGCCGGAAGAGCGAAGATAAACCTTTTTTCTGCATCATAAAAATCTCCATCATTTTTTAACTGGGCGATTATAGTCTCCCAGGCGAAACTTGTCAAGGCAAAAAATAAACAAAAAAAGAAGTCACTCGCATGAGTGACTTCTTTCGTGTTGGCGCTACCTATCTTCCCGGGCCGTCTCCAGCCAAGTATTGTGGGCAGAAACGAGCTTAACTTCCGTGTTCGGGATGGGAACGGGTGGACCCTCGCCCTAATCAGCACCAACTGCTGTATTGCAACTGCT